>TARA_R110002012_G_scaffold198298_1_pt1 | contig 77281 bp, 80 predicted proteins | sample TARA_R110002012 | Tara Oceans TARA_R110002012 (sample SAMEA4396515) | marine metagenome | biome: Westerlies Biome; feature: [DCM] deep chlorophyll maximum layer (ENVO:01000326); material: water (ENVO:00002006), including particulate matter (ENVO:01000060) such as... | depth 40 m
TAGAATCAGCGCCCACTACGGGCGCTTTTTGCGTTCTGGCTATGAATCCAGGTCGGCTTTTGTGTGCCGGGCCAGGGAATGGCGGATTTCCTTCTTCTCGTGAGTTGACAAGTCAACGCGGCTCCTTGGTCTCGGCGTCTGAATGCTCACGCATATAGTACATCACCGCATTGAAAACGCGTTTAACAGAGCTGGCTTGGCTTATCTGAACAGCTTCGGGCGTTTCACCGAGTGGATTTCCGCCTCGATTATGCTGCCATCAGGATTTGCGTCAGCGCTTTGAAGTACCCCTGATCTGGCTTCTTCCGGTTAAGGATTGAATGTGGCGCCGGCTATTGTAAAAGGTCAGATATCGGCCAATTCCGACGCTGGCCTCGGACACCGCCTTGTAAGCTTGGAGGAAAAATTCCTGGTATTTAGTCAAACGTCCTAGCCGCTCGACGAGCACGTTGTCCCGCCACGCACCCTTGCCACCCATCGAGATGGTGATTTCCGCCTTCGTCAACACCGCCGTGAAGTCCATCGAGGTGAACTGCGCGCCCTGATCGGTACTGAATATGTCGGGTTTGTCATATCGTGCCAACGTTTCCTTGACTGCTTCGATGCAGAACCTGCTCGCGGCTGAAACAGTCCACGATGGCCCAGAGATAGACTAAACGGGAGCCGTCGGAATGCAGGTTATTTGCATCGCCCTGACCCGCTTAGGCCGGGTGACCGCCAGCTTTTGCAGAAGAGAGGGATAGATTTTGTGACCTGGCGGTGATCTGGAGGTGTTGGGGTGGTGGTAGATCGCCTCGATGCCCATCTTCTTCATCAGTGATCGGATCGAACCCGAGTGCCACAATTACGGGAAACATTCTCGGCACAGCGGAACAATATGGGTGAGGTTGTAGGGTAGCCGATATATTTGCTGCCGTGGCGGCAGGCGACAACGCCCGCAATCAGCAATCTCGGCTCGGTCCGTACCTCATTGCGACAGGAAGGACGGCAGGCAGAGTGTGATTTGCGGCCACGCGGTTCATTTTACAGTGCCGGGGAATGATATTGGCGATGCCGTTCAGGTCTCGACGCTGGGGTATTCCTTGTCCCGCCAGTGCTGCAGCTTGGCTGCGAACTCGCGCTGGAACGACAGCGGCCCGGATTTCGCCATGTAGGGTTCGTCATAGATGCCGATATACATGGTCAGGTTGAGAAAGAAATGCGCGCCCATTTCGAACAGGGCGACAAAGTCGTGTTTGATCAGTGCCTGGCGCTCGGCGTCGGTGAGACTATGCACGGTGGAACGCTCGGCATCGTTGAGCTTCGGGCCGATTGACTGTTCCCAGGTTGCGACAAAAGATTTCGGATCCTCGATGTAGCGCTTGAGGTAATCCGGGTCGCGGTCGACGGTGAAAAGGAACTTGTTGACGTAGTACTTGCTCATGCTGCCTGCTCCTTCGGATACCAGGTGAAATAGGCTTCCATGGTGTGGAAGAGGTCGAGATTGTCGACATAATCGGCGCCTTCGGGGCCGGCGACACCCAGCATCAGGATGAAGTTGAGAAAGCCATGCGTGGCGTTGCCGCTCTTGGCCATGCTCTCGTGGTTGACATTGGCGAGGATCGCATCGATGTCGCCGGTGCGCAGCCATTCGATGGCCTGGCGGTCAAAATCGGGATCCGGGCCGGTTTCCATGAACTGGCGCGGCCCGCCAAGTTCGAGCGAGAGATGTCCGGTACCGATGGCGGCGACGCGCTTGTCGGACGGGAATTCATCGATCGCCTTGCGGATGGCGCGGCCGAGGTCATAGAAGCGCTTCGGCGAGTGCAGCGGCGGCGCGAATATGTTGGTGTAGATCGGCACCACCGGCAGATCGTTCTGCGGCCGCACGGTAATGATCGGACAGATGATCGAGTGGTCGATTTTCAGCTCGTTGGAAAAGGCGAAGTCGAAATTCTGGTCCATCAGGTTCTGGTGCATGAAGCGCGACATTTCCTCGTCACCCTCCAGCACATATTTCGGAATCCCGAACTCGCGTTCCTCATTGTAGAAGGTGGCGTCGTAGCGTGGCGCCTTGCCAATGAGGAACTGCGGGCAGTTGTCGAGGAAGATCTGGTGGAAATGGTCCGACCCGATCATCACCAGAATGTCCGGCTTTGTCCGCGCCAGGGTTTCCCGGTAGGCTTCGATCTTGCGCTTCCATTCCGGCGCCTGGGGCATCTGCTGCTCGGGCGGCATCGTGGTCGCTTTGAGATAGAATGGGTGATGTGTGGAGGCCAAAGTGGCAACGAGCTGAGCCAAGGTCCTACTCCTGTTTGAAATTATCCGGTGAGCACGGAGGTCCTGTTTTTCATGCTGTGGATCCCGGCTTTCTGCCGGGATCCTGATCTCGCTGGTCAGGCGAACAGATCGCGTTCGATCTTGGCCGCCTCGAACAGGTAATCCCGGCTTGCTTCCAGCTCGCCGCGCAGGCGGTCGATATCAAAACCGATCATCTCGCCCTTCCATTTCCTGACCTGACCGGCAACCAGCACTGTGTCGACATTGCTGCGTTCCATCAGCGTCACTACTGCGCCCGGCACATTGTTGAGCGGTGCCACGTTGATGGCCTCGGCGTCGAGAAGGATGATGTCGGCTTCCTTGCCCGGGGTCAGCGAGCCAACCTTGCGGTCAAGCTTCAGTCCCCTGGCCCCACCCATGGTTGCCTGGCGGATCGCCTGCATGGTGGTCATCAGCTCGGGGTATTCCTGCCCCGAGAGGGCCTTTTCGTTGGCAAACATCCGTTGCAACGTCACCAGGCTGCGCATCTGGGTAAAGAAATCGGCTGTCATGGTGCATTCGACATCGGTCGAAAGGGACATGTCGATGCCGAGATCGATGGCCTTCTGGATCGGCGGAGTGCCGTGCCGCATCTGCATTTCGATCGGAACCGACAGCGAAACATGGGCGCCGGCGTCCGAGGCGTACTTCCAGCCGTCATCGGACATGCCGGTCATGTGGATGAAGATATTGTCTTCGCCGAACATGCCTTTGGCGCCCAGTTCGTCGAAGGTCGGCTGCATGCCAAAGGTTCCGACCACGTGAAGTGCGATCGGCAGACCGAGCTCGCGGCCGATTTTCCAGGCCGCCTCGTAGCCGGGGAGATAGATCTCGCCGCCCATGACCATGGTGGTCAACTGATCGTCGGAGGAGAAATACTGCTGCTTGATGCGGGCGGCATCCTGCGGGTACTTGGCGCGGTCGCCCCAGCCTTCGAAATAGCCGAAAACACCACGGCGCCCGGCATCGCGAAGTCCTTCGATGGCGGCGTCGGAATGTTCGGGTGAATGGTGGATCTGGCTGACATCCATTACGGTGGTCACGCCCGCATCCAGCTGGGCGATACCGCCGAAGAGTTCGTTGATATAGACGTCCTCCGGCCGGTAGTGCATCGAAAAGCCCTGCAGGATCGTCTCGTAGTAGTTCGATGCGTTCGCGGGACGGCCATCATTGATGAGAATGCCGTTGGCGAGCTGACTGCGCAGGGCGGTTTCGAACTGGTGGTGATGGGTATCCACGAAGCCCGGCATGACAATCTTGCCAGCCGCATCGATCTGTACAGCGTCGGGTGCGTCGATGTTTGCGCCGACCTCGACGATGGTCTTGCCGTCGATCAACACATCTCCGACCGCGAAATTACCGACGGCATCATCGACTGAAAGAACAGCGCCACCCTTGATCAGGACCCGGCGTCCCGGTGTTCCGAGCCCTTCGGGCAAGCTCGAGGCAACCACAGCCTGTGCCTGAGCAGTTCCACTCGTCCCCAGGCCGATCGTTGCGGCGGCTCCGGCAACAGCGGTGGCTGTGAGAAAGTCGCGCCTTGTGGGGCAGGGCAGTTGAGGTGTTTTCGGATCACATAATCTGCACATTCTGGCTTCTCCTCCCGTTTGTTTCCTTTGTATTCAGGATCCGATGATGGAAACGAGCATCGGATATCTGGTCAGGGAACCGGCGATTCTGGATGCGGCGGCGCGTAGCTCGGGCAGCCGGTTCGCGACCAGGAAATCAGCGTCGACCATGCCGCTGTAGCCCGACGTGTTAAGGGCAGCGATCGTGCGGCCATCCAGCGAGCGTATCGGAACCGCAAGTGCGGTTATGCCGTAATCCAGCTGATCGACTGTTGTTGAGTAGCCGTCCTTGCGCACCCGCTCGATTTCCTCGCGCAGCTGCACCGGGTCGACCATTGTCCTGGATGTGAGCGGCTCGATGACAAGGCCGTCGAAGTAGCGATCCAGCTCGGCATCACTCAATCCCGCCAGCAACACCCTTCCCAGTGATGTGGCGCAGGCAGGATAACGTGCTCCCACCACAGCGGCGGCACGGCGGGCGCGCTGAACCGAGTTGTGCGCGATGTAGATGACGTCGCGCTGCTCAAGTGTGCCGACCGAGGAAGCATCGCCGAATTTGGCGACAAGCTCGCGCAGGTGGGGTTGAAGCACCTCGTCGATCTGGGCGGAATAATAGAATCCGGAACTCAGCGTCATGATCTTGGGGCGCAGGTGGAAGCGCTTGCTTGTCTGGCCGACATAGCCGAGTTCCATCAGCGTGATCAGGCTGCGCCGGGCTGCTGCCGGAGAGCAGCCAACCTTCCGGGCAATCTCGCTGAGTGTCATTTCAGGATTTGCGGCATCGAAGCTTTCAAGGATCGAAAGCCCCTTTGCCAAGGCCTCGACGAAATCGTCGGGCCTTGCCGTCTTGGTTTCCCTGCTGGCTGCCGTGGATATCTGAACGCCTTCGGAACTAGGATCACTCATGGCTAAATGGAACCTCTTTCATTGTTGCCGTGCTCCCTTCCTACATGTTGTCCGTCCATCCTCACAGATCCCGAGTGATGCCTTGACTGGACGATAATTCAATGTAATGTTTTCGGCAAGAGGAAATATTTTCGGTATACGAAAAAAGGAGCCGAAATGCGAATTGGGAAACAGGATCAGGCATTCACCGCGATAGCGACGTCGGATGCCGACACGATCACGGTTCGAGGCCATGATCTTTGTGATGAACTGATCGGTAAGATCGATTTCACCGACTACTTCTGGTTGCTCGTGATCGGGGAAAAGCCGACCAGTGCCCAGCGCAAGATGCTCGATGCCTGCCTGGTGGCGATCGCCGAACACGGGCTGGTGCCAAGTGTGCAGGCAGCACGCATGACGCTGGCCTCGGGGCCCGAGGCATGGCAGGGCGCCATGGCGGCAGGGCTTTTGGGCATGGGCAGTGTCGTTGCCGGAAGTTCCGAGATCGCCGGCCAGTATCTGGCCGAAGTGCTGGCTGACGCGGAAGCCAAGGGCACCGATGTCGAGGCTGCGGCCATCTCCAGCCTGAAGGGGCTGAAAGCTGCGCGCAAAAAGGTGCCGGGCCTGGGGCATCCACAGCACAGTGCTGGTGACCCGCGTGCCAATCGTCTGCTTGATATCGCAGACGAACTGGGCATCACGGGCCGCTACGTTTCCACGTTGCGGACACTGGCCGAACATGCGCCGGGGATCATCGAACGGCCATTGCCGATCAATGTGTCCGGAGCCATCCCAGCCGTCATTCTTGATGCCGGCTGGCCGCTCGAGGCCCTGAAGGCAGTTCCGTTGCTGGCGCGAACCGCTGGTCTTGCAGCTCACCTTTACGAGGAATCGCTGCGATCAATCGGCTTCATCATGTCGAACAAGGCCGATCGGGCCATCGACTACGACGGCATCCCCGCATCCAGTTCGCAGAAGAAGGCTTGAGGCAACAACCATGGTCAAGATCCTCAAGGATATCCGGGTTGTTGAACTCGGCACCTACATCACCGGTCCCGCAGCCGCCATGCATCTGGCCGATCTGGGCGCCGACGTCATCAAGGTTGAGCGTCCCGGCACAGGCGACCCGTTCCGTGCCTTCAAGGGCGGGCTCTACTCGCCGCATTACCAGACCTACAACCGCAACAAGCGCTCGATCGCGCTCGACACCAAGACTGCCGAAGACCTGGCAACTCTTCACCAGCTGATTGCCACAGCCGATGTCTTCATCCAGAATTTCCGTCCTGGTGTCGCCGAGAAGCTTGGAGTGGGCGAGGCCGATCTGCGCAAGATCAATCCGAAACTGATCTACTGCGCGATCTCGGGCTTCGGCCAGTCCGGTCCGTCGAGAGACCGGCCTGCATTCGACACCGTGGCGCAGGCTGCCAGCGGTTATCTCAGATTGTTGACGCCGCCCACAAATCCCCGCGTTATCGGCCCGGCGATCGCCGACTCGGTAACCGGGCAATATGCAGCCACTGCGATCCTTGCCGCGCTGCTGGAGCGCAGCAAGACCGGTACGGGCCGGCGCATCGACATCTCCATGCTCGAGGCGATGGTGCATTTCAACCTCGACAGTTTCACTCATTATTATTCAGAGGGCGAAATCATGGGGCCGCTGTCGCGCCCGGTGGTTTCACAGAGCTACACCTTCGAATGCAGTGACGGAAAATGGATCGCCATTCACATGTCGTCGCCGACGAAATTCTGGGAAGGGTTTCTGGAAGCGACCGGAAAGCCGGAACTGGCGACAGATCCGCGCTTTGCCGACCGCCTCGACCGTATCAAGCATCAGGATGATCTGATCGAGATCTTCACGCCGATCTTCAAATCGGACAGCCGCGACGGATGGTGCGCCAAGCTCCTGGCTCTCGAGGTGCCGCATTCGCCGGCCTACGATTCCAACGAGGCGCTCGAGGACCCGCAGGCGGTGCATCTGCAGCTCGCTGTCAAGACCAGTCATCCCGAAATGGGCGACTCCACGACGGTGCGGCCTCCCTACAGCTTTGATGGCGAAGCCGATCTGAAGGTGACGCCGCCACCGACACTGGATCAGCATGGCGCGGAACTGCGCGCCGAGCTGAACGGCAAGAAGTCGGACTGAGGTCAGACAAAGGGAGGGAAGCATGAGCGAAGAGGAAATGATCGCGTCGGTGCCAGCGGCCGGCGTGATGGAGGCAAGCCAGGCAATGCTGCAAATGCAGCTCTACGCCATCTTCACCAAGCCGGTGAACGGCATGGGCCCGGTTTTTGCGCAGCTGGGAGAACACCTGAAGTTCCAGGTCGGTCTGGAGCGAGATGGTGTGATGTTCGCCGCTGGTCCGATGTGGAGCGATGACGAGCAGAGCTGGGAGGGGGAAGGCATGGTCGTGGTTCGTGCCGCTTCACGGCAGGAGGCGATTGCGATTGCAGAGCGCGACCCGATGCACAAGAGCGGGGCCCGCAGTTTTCACGTCCGTCCCTGGCTCATCAATGAGGGAACGATAACGGTCCGGCTCGACTATTCCAGCCAGACTTTCACTTTGGCCTGAAAATTACTTGGGAGAGAAAAAATGAAACTGTTTTTGGGAATGATGACGGCAGGCTTGATGCTGATGCCGAACGCTTCGTCCGCACAGGAAACGATCAACCTGACCGTGGCGGCCAGCCATCCGACGGTTGTTCCGTGGGTGGGAATGATCAAGACGCACTTCATGGCGCGCACCGATGAAATTCTTGCTGAAAAAGGCGACTACAAGATCGAGTGGAACGAAGCCTTCGGCGGCACGCTTTACAAGGCCAACGCCACGCTGAGTTCCGTAGAGGAAGGCATCACCGATGTGGGCTGGGTGTTTTCGTTCCTCGAGGCAGCGAAGCTTCCGCTCAGCCAGGTGTCCACCAACACACCGTTTGCAACAGCCAACCCGCCGGTTCTGCTCGACGTGATGGAAAAGCTTCTGGAAACCAACGAAGCCTTCCGCAACGAATGGGAAGGTCACAATCTCAAGGTTCTCGGGCTTACCGCGACCGACCTTTATGACATCTACACAAAGAAGCCGCTGACCGGCATTGCCGATATCGACGGCATGAAGCTCTCTGCTCCCGGCGTCCTTGGTAGCTGGCTGCGCGGGACCGGAGCCAATGCTGTTGATGGCGCTTTGACGACTTTCTACACGGATGTGCAGACAGGCGTGTCGGATGGCGCACTCACCCTTGCGCTGGGGGCCATGCCGATCAAGCTTTACGAAGTCGCTCCCTACATCAACCGCTTTGATGTCGGCGCAGCGTTCTCGGGCGCGGTCGCGATCAACAATGACACGTGGGAAACCCTGCCCGAAGAGGTGCAGGCGGCGATGATTGAAGCCGGCAAGTACTACACGGAATCCCACGGCCAGGACATGGTAGACCGCCATGAGTTGATGCTGAACCTGATGGTCAAGAACGGTGCCGAGCAATCGACTCCGGTCACGATCGTGCCGATGCCGGCCGGCGAGCGCCAGAAGTGGGTCGACATGCTTCCCGATCTTGCCGGTGAATGGGCCTCCAGTGTTGATGCTTCGGGCGGTCAGGGTACTGCTTTTCTCGGCGAGTACATGAACGCCCTGCGGGCCGCGGGTGAAACTCCTGCCCGCGACTGGGACAAGTAAGCCAAACTCTGTGCGGGATTATCTCAGTGGACAGTGAACATACCCACAAATCAGCCCGGCCGCAGCGTTCAGGCGCTGCGGCCGGACGCGCCTGGCAATGGGTGGTCGAAGGCTTCGCGGCACTCGGAACCGCGCTGATTGGCGTGCTGATGGTCATCATTTGCGCCGACATCGTCGCCCGCAACCTGATGGGGGCATCGCTGCCTCTGGTCTCCGAACTCGGAGCACTGCTGTTGGTGATGATTGTCAGTCTTCAGCTTGCGACTACGATCCGCGCCGACCGGCTGGCCCGCACTGATCTGTTTCTGGTCGGACTGAAGCGATCCCGTCCAAAGTTTGCGGCTTTGCTTTCGGCGCTGTTCAACCTGGTGGGAGCCACCATTATCGGCCTGGTCGCCTATGCCTCCATCCGCATTCTGGGGAAGGACTGGGCCTCGGGGGACTATATCGGCATCATTGGCATCGCCACGCTGCCGACATGGCCGTTCCGCATGTTCATCCTGGCCGGCATGACAGTGGCCGCGCTCGAATTCGTCGTCCGGATGATCTCTGACCTGCGCAGATTTGCAACACAAGAGGACATGCCATGAGCCCTATTGAAATCGGTGCGCTGGCGACCCTTGCCCTGTTGGTGCTGATCTATCTCGGAATGCCCATCGGCATCGGCATGCTGACGGTCTCCTTTCTCGGGGTTGCCGCTATCCGCGGCGATGTGGTGTCGCTGCGCATGATGGGGCAGGTGGCCAACGACTCGTTGCGCGAATATCTCTTCGCAGTGGTTCCGCTGTTCGTATTGATGGGCCTGCTCGTCACCGTGTCGAAGGTGGGAAAGGACACATTTGATGTCTTCCAGCAACTCCTGGGAAGAGTGACTGCCGGGTTGGGAATAGCCACAGTCTTTGCCAATGCGGTGTTTGCCGCCATCACCGGAATATCGATCGCCTCGGCCACTGTTTTCAGCCGTGTTGCAGTGCCGGAGATGACCCGGCACGGCTATACCCGCAAATTTGCCACCGGCGTCGTTGCAGGCTCTTCGGTTCTGGGCATGCTGATCCCGCCCTCGTTGCTGATGATTGTCTATGCGGTCCTGGCGGAGGAATCGGTTGGCCGCATGTTTCTCGCCGGCATTGGTCCCGGTATCCTGCTCGCCGTCGCGTTTTCCGTAACCATCCTGGTGCTTGCCCGGCTTCGCCCTGATTTCGTCTTCGATGCTGTCGATGCAACGCCAAAAGACGAAATGATGAGCGGGCTCGGCATTGCGCGCAAATCCGTGCCCATCATATCGCTGATGCTGGTGGTGCTGGGCGGCCTGTATGGCGGGTTTCTCAATCCGACCGAGGCCGGTGCGGCGGGCGCTCTTGGCGCTCTCGTCATTGCTCTGATGCGGCGCTCGCTGGATCCGAAATCGTTCTGGCGTCTCTTGCTCGAGACCGGCCAGATCACCGTTTCCGTGCTGTTCCTTATCCTTGCCGCCACGTTCTTCAGCCGCATGCTTGCGCTTTCAGGCGTGCCGCGCGGGCTGGCGGAAGTTCTTCTGGAAGGCACCATCGGGGCTTATGGCTTTCTGCTGATCTACCTGTTGCTGATCATCGTGCTTGGTTGTCTGATCGACTCGATCTCGATCATGCTGATCCTCTTGCCCATCGCCCTGCCAATTGCCGAAGCTGCCGGTTTCGATCTGGTCTGGTTCGGGGTGCTTACGGTGGTAACGGTCGAGGTTGGATTGCTGACCCCGCCATTCGGGCTCTCGGTCTACATCATCAAATCGGCAATGGATGATCCCAATCTCAAGGTTGGCGAGATCTTCCGCGGCACCTTGCCCTTTGTCGGCGCCATGCTGGTGTCGATCGCGCTCATCGTTGCCTTTCCGGAAATCGCCACCTGGCTGGCGCGTCTTTAATCAGGTGATCTTCTCATGACCGAACTGCTCTTCATTCCCGGCAGCCTGCGGGCGGCGTCATCCTCGCGGGCTACGGTTCGCGCGTTGGTCAAGCGGCTGGAGCCGGATGTGGCCTGCCACGTCGCCGATCCCGGCCTGTTGCCGCATTACAACGCTGATGTGAACGGCGACCCGTCAGTCGAACGCTTCATTGCCGAGGTCGCAGCGGCCGACGGTGTCGTCTTCGTCACGCCGGAATACAATTACAGCATTCCCGGTGTTCTCAAGAACGCGATCGATTGGGCATCCAGGCCGGCTTATCAGTCAGTTTTCAAGGAAAAGCCGTGCTTTATCATCAGCGTATCCGGCGGTGCACTGGGTGGTGTGCGTGCCCAGGCGCATCTCAAATACGTGTTGAACGGCATGCTGGCAAAGCCATTTGCCTGCCAGGAAATCCTCGTGCCGCAGGCAAACCAAAAGGTTGTCGACGAGCATCTCGCTGATGAAGCCATCCTGGCCTTTGCCGAACTCAACCTGCGGGACTTTGTCTCCGGCCTATAATGCCTTGTTCGAGAGCAATGATCGCCGCCACACCGAGACCTGAAATCCGGAAATGCGGTTTCTAGTATTGCACTGGCAGCTTTGAACTGAATGCGGCCAGGCCCTGTGCGAGGTCGTTGCTGTCCACATGCAGTGCGAAGCGTTCGAGTTCGGCCGCAATGCGTGCCTGGCGATCCGGTGTGCGGGCCCTGTTGCCGGTGAGATACTTGATGTGCCGGATCGCTTCCGGACTGCACAGGCTGATATCGCGCGCAATCTCCATCGCGCGGTCCATCAGCCTTTCCCGCGGAACCACTTCGTTGATCAGGCCCCAGTCCTTGAGTGTCTGTGCATCGACCAGTCCGGCGGTGTAGAAAAGCAGCGTCTGCTTGATGGTGTTCAGCGCTTGTTCGAACTCGACGAGCCCCCCGGCTGAGAAAACCCGGCCCGCGCCTGTCGGGATTACGACGCGAAGCCCGGGCAGCCTGGCCAGCTGTGCGAGCTGGCCTTCCAGCGACTTCATCATCACTTGCGACATCGGATTAAGGCTGTCGGGGCGGTCCAGGGATTGCCCAAATTCCGAGCAGCATCGGAGCCAAATGCCAAAATTTTAGTATATGTAAAATTCGCTTGACGGCCCGATGAGATTGTTCCAAGATTTTACCAATACTAAAAAAGGAACGTTTTGGTGAACAATCGGACCGCCACGGAAGCGATCGTTGAAACAGGCAACTCCGAGGATCCCCTGGGCACCCGGTTGCGCGCGCGTCGCCGCGAATTAAAGCTGACGCTCAAGGACGTTGCTGAAGGCGCTGGCTTGTCGGTCGGCTTCATCTCACAGGTCGAGCGCGGTTTGACCGTGCCTTCACTGTCTTCGCTGGCGTCGATTGCCGCCGTGCTCGAGTCCCATGTCACCAGCTTTCTGGCGCAACCGGAGGGGAAGTCTCCCCATACCCGCCATAATCAGCGTCCGATTTATGCGGTGGATAAGGAAGCGCTGAGCTACGAGCGTCTTTCCACCAGCTTTCCGGGCAGCGTTCTCAATTCCGTTATCGTGCACGAACCACCGGGCTATCGCTCCGAACCGATCCAGCATGTCGGCGAGGAAATGTTCTTCGTTCTGCAAGGGGCCATCACCCTTGAAGTCGACGATGAAACCACCGTGCTGGAAGCCGGGGATTCGATCCACTTCGCATCCATGCGGCGGCACTCGTCGTGGAACCACACAACCGAGCCAGCCACCATTTTGCATGTCTGCACGATGGATGTGTTTGGCGACAATCCGCAGCAAAACCAAGAACCCGGAAACCGGGCAGGACACCTGAATCACCACACATGATCCATCAAGGTCTGAAACACAGAGAGGGCTCCAAAAATGAACAAACCACTCAAATTGCTTTCGATTGCCGCCATGGCATCGACCATGCTGGCAACAGCGCCCATCACGGCGCAGGCGGGCGGTGTCTTGCGCCTGGATGAAGTTGCTGTCGGCGAACTCGATCCGGCGATTGCATCGGACTATGCCGACTCGATCCTGATGTTCAATGTCTATGACACGTTGGTGCTGCCGGCCCAGGGTGGGCCCGGCCATGTGCCGCACCTCGCCGAAAGCTGGGAAGGCGACGGCACAAGCTTCACCTTCAAGCTGCGTGACGATGTGAAATTCATCTCCGGCAATCTGTTGACCGCTGATGACGTGGTGTTCTCGCTCGATCGCATGAAGGCGATGGGCAAGGGGCTGTCTTATCTGTTCGCCAACGTGGAGAAAGCCGAAGCCGTTGATGCGTCCACCGTCAAGTTCACGCTGACCAAGGCCTATTCGCCTTTCATCGCTTCGCTCGTGCGCCTGCCGATAGTCGACAAGAAGACGGTGATGGCGAACCTGGGTGACGGCGAAGGCGAGATGAAGGACTGGGGCTCCGCCTACTTGACGGCGCAGAGTGCCGGAACCGGTGCCTACAAGATTGTCTCGCACAATCCGCAGGAAGAAACCGTGATGGAAAAGAACCCGGATTATTTCCTCGGCGTTCCCGAACCTGCGCCCGATACCGCGCGTCTTCGCTACGGTCTGGAAGCGGCAACGGTCCGCACCCTTCTTGCGCAGGGCGAACACGACATCGCCTCGCAGTGGCTGCCGCCGGAAGTCATCAAGGCACTGGCTGCAAACGGCGCACAGACGCTGACCGAAAGCGGCACCGGCGCATTTTACGTCAAGATGAACACCAACAAGCCGCCGATGGATGATGTGAACTGCCGCATGGCCTTCGCCAAGGCGTTTGACTACGGCGCAGCAGTCAAGATGATCGCCGTCACCGATGAGGTGTCGCAGGGAGCAGCTGCCACCGGCGCTATCCCGGTCGGCATGTTCGGCGCAAATCCCGCCGAGCAGGTCATCGAACGCGATCTCGAAGCCGCCAAGCAGCATCTGGCGGAGTGCAAGTACAGCCCGGAAGACTTCACTCTCGAGATCTCCTGGATTGCCGAAGTGCCGCTGGAAGAACGCTTCGCGCTGCTGATGCAGGCAAATTACACCGAGCTTGGCGTCAAGTCGGAAATCCGCAAAATGCCCTGGGCGCTGTTTGCCGAGCAGGTGTCAAAGCCTGAAAACACGCCCCACATGTCCCAGCTGTTCGTCAATGCGGTCACAGGTGATCCCGACACGCTGCTCTATGGCATGTACCATTCGTCATCAGCGGGTACCTGGCAGTCGCCGGAATATCTCAAGGACGAAGAGGTGGACAAGTTGCTCGATACAGGTCGAACGGCTGCTACTCCGGAGGGGCGTCAGGAAGCTTACGCAGCGCTCAATGCAAGGCTGATGGAGCTGGCGCCAACGATCTACGGATATGACCGCCAGTCGGTGTTTGCCGCCAGTGATCGTGTCAAGGTGCCGGCGCTGTCCGATCCGTCAAAGGCCTTTGGTCTCGACGGTATGGGCTTCACCTTCCGTCTGATGGAAGTGGCTGAATAAACACCCTCCCAGGGCGGCCGGGACAGCTGATTTCAGAACCAGCAGTTCCGGCCAGTTGGAGCAAACGAACATGAACCCTCTAGCCCGCCTTCTTGCGAAGCGGCTGGTAACGTCGCTGATCGTCCTCATCGGCGTGTCCATGCTGATTTTCGCTATTGCCCGGATCATCCCCGGCGATCCCGCACGCATTGCGCTTGGGCCGAATGCGACCCAGGAGCAAATTGCCAATTTGCGGGCAGACTTGCATCTCGATGACAATATTGTCGTCCAATACGGTTATTTCATTGCGGATGTCGCACGCGGCGATCTCGGCATTTCGCTCTATACCAACCGCCCGGTAACGGCGGATATCGCGCTGTATCTTCCTGCGACCCTTGAGCTGGTTCTGGTGGCGGGCATCCTCATGGTGGGCATTGGTCTTCCGCTTGGCATCTGGTCGGCGCGTTGGCGCGGGCGGGCGGCAGACAATGTGATCCGCCTGATCTCCCTGCTCGGCGTATCCGCACCAAGCTTCGTCTGGGCGGTGATCTTGATGCTTCTGTTCGCGTTTTACCTGCCGCTGTTTCCCATCGCAGGACGCATCTCCGACAGCTATGCCATTGCCCCGGTGACCGGATTCCTGCTCGTCGACACGCTGATACATGGCGATGTGCGCGCTTTCGGAAACGCGGCGTGGCATATCATTTTGCCGGCTTTTGCGCTGTCCTTGTCCGGTATTGGCCAAGCGGCGCGTCTGACCCGCGCCAACATGGTGGAAACCTATGACAAGCCCTATATCGAGATGGCGCAATCTTACGGGTTCTCCGCGCGACGCATCGCCAACCGTTATGCGTTCCGCCCATCGCTGATACCGTCGCTCACCATCATCGGACTGGATTTCGCGGCCATGCTTGGCAATGCCTTTCTGGTTGAGGCGATCTTCGCCTGGCCGGGCCTGTCGCGCTACGGCGTGGCGGTCATCCTGCGCAAGGACCTAAATGCCATTGTCGGCACGGTGCTGATCATCTCGGCCACCTTCCTGCTGGTCAATATCATCGTTGATCTTTTGATCGCGCTCCTCAATCCCCGCATCCGTTATTCCCAGAGGCCGGCATGAAACGCACCCTTGCCATTCTGACCGCCAATCCGCTCTCCCTGCTGGGGCTGGTGCTGGTGTTTGTCGTGGTCTTCTCGGCGGTCTTTGCCGATTTCATTGCACCGTTTCCCGAGCACGCCGGTGCCGTGGTCGATTTCGCAAAATTCAACCAGCCGCCGCAATGGCCCTATATATTCGGCACCGATCTGGTCGGACGCGATCTGTTCACCCGCGTAATCTATGCCTACCGGATTTCCTTGATCCTTGGCATTGTTGTGCTGGCCATCGCCGTACCGATCGGCGTGTCAATCGGCCTTGTCGCCGGGTATCTCGGCGGTCGCACCGAGTATGTGCTGATGCGCCTGACGGACGTCTTCCTGTCGGTGCCGCCACTGGTGCTGGCGATGTCGATCATGGGTGTGCTCAAGCCCACCCTGGCCAATGGCATGCTTGCTGTCACTGTCATGTGGTGGCCCTGGTACACGCGTCTTGTCTACAACATCACCCGTGGCGAGAAGGAAGAAGGCTACGTTCTTGCCGCCGAGGTGATCGGCGCTTCCAGACTGCACATCATCTTTCGCGAGATTCTGCCCAATTGCGTGCCCGCAATCGTCACCAAGATGACGCTCGATATGGGCTTCGTGATCCTCATTGCCTCGTCGCTGTCGTTTCTTGGGCTGGGTGTCCAGCCACCGACGCCGGATCTCGGCTCGATGGTTGCCGATGGCGCAAAATATCTGCCCGACAGCTGGTGGCTGACGATCTTTCCGGGCCTTGCCATTCTTGCCGCGGTCTTCGGCTTCAACCTGATCGGCGACGCGCTGCGCGACATCCTGGGGGCGGAGCAATGAGCATTCCCACTCTCGATATCCAGGACCTCAAGCTCGGCTTCAAGGGCTACACCGGATATGCAGAGGTGCTGCACGGTGTCTCGCTGTCGGTCGCTCCGGGCGAACGCGTGGCACTCGTCGGTGAATCCGGTTCGGGCAAATCGGTGACCGCACGCATCGTGCTTGGGCTGTTGCAGGAATTGCGCACGGCACGCATCAGCGGCAGCGTCCGGTTCGAGGGCAAGGAGCTTGACCGGTTGACCAAACGCGAACGCCATGCCCTGCGCGGCAGGGCCATGTCGATGATCTTCCAGGACCCGACCTCGTCGCTCAATCCGGTGTTCCGGATCGGAGAGCAGTTCCATGACGTGTTGCGCCGGGCCGATGCGAAGATCACCCGGCAGGCGGCTCATGACCGTGCTGCGTCCATTCTGGCGGAAGTTTCGGTGCGGGACGCGGATCGCGTGCTCAATGCCTTTCCGTTCCAGCTGTCGGGTGGGCTCAACCAGCGGGTGATGATCGCCATGGCGCTTGCCAATGAGCCGGCGCTTCTTATTGCTGACGAACCCGGAACGGCGCTTGACGTGACTGTGCAGGCGCAGACCCTGCAGCTGATGCGCAAGCTGGTGGAAGAACACCACACTGCAGTGTTGTTTATCTCGCACAATCTTGGCGTGGTGCGCGAGTTCGCTGACCGGGTCTATGTCATTTACAAGGGCCGCATCGTCGAGCAGGGGCCAACACGGGCGGTATTTGAAGGCCCGCGCCATCCCTACACCCGTGCCTTGATGGCAGCTGTTCCACGACTGACCGGCGGCGGCAATCCCGATATCGAGGAAAACTCGCCTGATTTTGGCGCCCCGATCGAGATCCATCCTGACGAGGTCCAGACATGACCGCACCTATCCTCGAGCTTGATAATGTGTCCAAGACATTCGGCACTGGTGACGATGTGGTGCAGGCGGCGCAATCGATCTCGTTTGGCGTCAACAAAGGCGAATGCCTGGCGATTGTCGGTGAATCCGGATCCGGCAAGAGCACCGTCGCCAACATGATCCTCGGCATTTACCCGCCGACATCGGGCGAAATCCGGCTGAATGGGCATCCGCTGCCAAGCCGCAGACAGCTGGAACACCGCCGTGCCATCCAGCTTGTGCAGCAAAACCCGCTGTCTTCGCTCAACCCCAAGCGGTCCATCGGCGCATCATTGCGACTTGCTCTCGACGTGCATGAGATCGGCGCAAAGAGCGAAAGAGCCGATCTCGTCGGTGCGCTTCTGGAAGAGGTGGGCCTGCCCGCCGACTATGCGAAGCGGTCGCCGACAGCCCTCTCCGGAGGTCAGCGGCAGCGCGTGGCAATTGCCAGGGCTCTTGCGTGCCAGTCGCAACTGGTGGTGCTGGATGAACCGACATCGGCGCTCGATGTGCTGGTGCAGGCACGTGTTCTCAAGCTGCTCAATCAGTTACGGGAAACCCGTGATCTGACCTTCGTGTTCATCACCCATGACCTTTCCGTGGTCCGCAACATCGCCAGTCGCATCGCTGTCTTTGAAAGAGGCCGCATGATCGAACTGGGCGACACATCGACCCTGTTTAGCAACCCTGCTCACCCCTACACACGCCGCCTGATAAGCGCTGTGCCGGTTGTGACCGACGAAGAGGCCGCGCTGCGCAGTGCGCTGGCGGCCGGCCTGGAGGATACCAATTAATGACCATCTATGACCGCCTTTCGACAGCGCTGGCTGCTTTGAGCGAGCAACCACGGACGACGTTCGAGGCGCTGTGCGTGCTGACCAAACAAATTGTCGGCGTCAAACTCTTCACCCTTATGACCTTCGACGCCCAGACACGCGAAGCCCAGCGAATCTTCTCCAATATGCCGGACGCCTATCCCGAACAGGGCACCAAGCCGGTCAACGAGACCTGGTGGACCGGGCATGTTCTGGACGGGCACAAGACCTTTGTCGCCAATGACATCGACGCGATCGCCGAGGTCTTTCCGGACTATGAGCTGATTGACTCGCTCGGCTGCCAGTCGGTGATCAACGTGCCCATCGTCATCAATGGTGAGGTCTTCGGCACCATCAACTGTCTCAACGAAGCCGGCTTTTACACGCCTGAGCGCGTGAAAGCCGCTGATGCTCTCAAGCTGCCCGGCGCGACAGCGTTTTTGCTCAATCAAACCATGCTATCCAGGAGTGTGCTCTAATGGGAAACAAAACCATCCGTGTTGCTACCGATGTTGGCGGCACCTTCACCGATCTGGTTTGTTTTGAGACCGATCTGACAACCGGCAAGTCGACCATCCGCACTGCCAAATCCGACACCACACCGCCTGACTTCGAGAACGGCGTTCTCAATGTGCTGGAAAAGGGCGGCGTTGATCCCTCGACTGTGGATTTCCTCGCGCACGGCACGACCGTTGTCATCAATGCCCTGACCGAACGCAAGGGCGTCAAGGTCGGGCTGATCACCACGGAGGGGTTCCGCGACACGCTGGAAATAGCGCGCGGCAACCGCCCGGATTTCTTCAACCTGCATTACCGCAAGCCCCAGCCGTTCGTGCCTCGCTACCTGCGTCGCGAACTGCCTGGACGCATGACTTACAAGGGCGTCGAGCGGGAAGCGCTGGACATGGGGCCGCTGGCTTCGATTCTTGAGGACTTCAAGGCCGATGGCGTCGAGGCCGTGGCCATCTGCTTCCTGCATTCCTATGCCAACCCGGCGCATGAAGTGGCTGTGCAGACAGAGGTCGAACGGCTGTGGCCCGAGGTGGCCACGGTTTCATCGCATCAGATCACTCGTGAATGGCGCGAGTATGAACGCACCAACACTGCAGTCCTTTCCGCCTATGTGCAGCCGGTTGCCGAACGCTATCTGAACCGCCTCGACGCCGGTCTGAAATCGCGTGGCTTCAAGGGCAACCCCTATATCATGCAGTCCAACTGCGGTGTCGATTCTCTCGATGCGGTGGCGCGTGTTCCCATCACCATGGTGGAATCAGGGCCCGCATCGGGGTTCTGGGGCGCTGCCGAGCTCGGCAAGATGATCGGCGAGAAAAACGTGCTGGCGCTCGATATTGGCGGAACCACCGCGAAATGCTCGCTGATCGAAGACGGTCAGGTCAAGATTATGACCGACTACTGGATCGAGCGTGACCGTACTTCTGCGGGCTATCCGATCATGGTGCCGGTTGTCGATCTGGTCGAGATCGGCAATGGCGGCGGCTCGATCGCCTGGGTGGATGATTACGCCAAGCTGCATGTCGGCCCGCAGTCGGCTGGTGCGGCGCCCGGGCCTGCGGCCTATGGCCGTGGCGGAACCAAGGCGACGACAACCGATGCCAATCTCTGGCTCGGCCGCATCAACAAGGACTATTTCTGTGGCGGCTCTGTCGAGGCCGACATGGAAGCGGCGCAATCGTCGATCCGCGCTGTCGGCGAAAAGCTGGGTGTTGATACCGATGAAGCTGCACGTGGTATTATCCGCATCGCCAACAACAACATGGTCAATGCGCTCAAGCTGGTGTCGCTCAATCGCGGTTTCGACCCGCGCGATTTCACGCTGGTTGCATTTGGCGGCGGCGGTGCGATGCACGCCGTGGCGCTGGCTCAGGAGCTGGGCGTCAAGAAAGTTGTGGTACCGGCAGGCGCTGCAGTGTTTTCCGCCTGGGGCATGATGATGTCGGACCTGCGCCGCGACTTCTTCGTCACCAGTCTGGTTGACCTGAAAGCCGACAGCGCGCACTCCATTGAGCAATTGTTCGCGGAGACCGAAAAATCGGCACAGAGCCAGTTCGAGGCCGAGGGTGTCGATAGAGCCAAAGTCAAGTTCCTGCGCTTCGGCAAGTTCCGCTACCAGAACCAGGAACACACCACAGAGGTGCTGTTGGGAGAGGGCGAGGTAACAGCCGAGCGCATTGCCGAGATCGAGGCCTCGTTCCACGAGACTTACGAGCGGGAATACACCTACAAGCTCGACGCCCCGGTTGAACTGGTCGGCATCCATCTGGTTGCTTCTGCCGAAGTCGGCAAACTTACGATGGACGCCAAACCGCTGGGAGAAGCCGACGCCAGCAGCGCCGGCAAAGGCGAGCGCGAGGTGGATTACGCCACCGAAGGCCGTCATTCGGCCAAGATCTACGATGGTGAAAAGCTGGCGCCGGGCATGGAATTTACCGGCCCCGCAATCATTGAGGATCCCGGCACGACCATCGTGGTGCACCCCGGCAACCGGGTTTCTATCGACAGCTATGGCAATGTCATCATCACACTCGCGAACTGAGAAGGGATTACGCCATGAAGACGCATGACCCGATTACTCTGGAGATCATCCAGAACTCGCTGCAGTCGGCAGCCGATGAAATGTTCGCGGCTATGAAGAAAACCGCGATGAGCTCGATCATTTATGAAGTGCTCGACATGGGCACGGGCATCCTCGACGCCGAGGGCGATATTGCCTGTTCGGGCGCCGGTATCCCGGCCTTCATAGGCGTGCTGGACAAGGCGGCCAAGGTGGTGATCGCCAAATACGACAAGCCTGGTGACATCGAGCCCGGTGATATCTTCGCTACCAATGATCCCTATTATGGCGGTGTCACCCACCTCAACGACATCGTCGTCGCCATGCCGGTTTTCGTCGATGGCGAGATCATCGCCTGGACAGCCAATATCGCGCACAATTCGGATGTTGGTGGCATGGCGCCGGGGTCGCTGACCGGCGAGGCAACCGAGATCTTCCAGGAAGGCTTGCGCCTTCCTGCTGTCAAGATCATCTCGAAAAACAAGCCGATCCAGCCGGTTTTCGACATCATCAAGGTCAACTCGCGTATGCCTGACGTTCTGGAAGGCGATGTCTGGGCAGCCATTGCCTCGGTCCGTATCGGCGCCAAACGCCTGACCGAGATCGCAGGGAAATACGGTACCGCCACCTTTGGCGCCGCCATGACGCATTTTCAGGATTACGGCGAAAAGGTCTCGCGTGCCGAACTGGCCAACCTGCCAAAGGGCACGTTCGAACTTTCGGAAGAGCAGGATGACGGGCGCATCTTCAACGTCAAGATCACGATCTCGGAAGATGAGTTCAAGGTCGATCTCCGCGACAATCCGGATCAGACCAACACCCCTGTCAACACCAGCCGCGACGGAGTCATGGTTGCAGCGCAAATGATCTTCAAGTCGCTGACTGATGCTTACTCGCCGGCCAATGGCGGCTCGTTCAGACCCATCACCTTGCTCACACGTGAAGGCTCGGTGTTTCACGCAAAGGAGCCAGCGCCGATCGGTTTTTATTACGAGATCGAGTTGAGGGTCTATGACCTGATGTGGCGGTGTCTCGCACCGCATATGCAAGGCAAGCTGGCGGCAGGTCACTTCGCCTCTGTTTGCGGCACCTTCATTGGCGGTATCCACCCCGATACCGGCCGACAATACACCATCATTGAACCCCAGATTGGCGGTTGGGGTGCAAGCCAGGGGCATGACGGCAACAGCGCCATCTTCTGCGGATTTCACGGCGAGACCTACAATTGCCCGGCGGAAATCAACGAGGCGCGCAACGGCCTTTACGTCGACCGTATGGAATTGAACATGGAGCCGGGCGGCGAGGGCGAATTCACCGGCGGGCGCGGCATCGTGATGGATTACCGCGTACGCGCCGACAACGGATTCCTGACTGCCGGCTACACGCGATCGAAATTCCCGGCCTGGGCGGTGGATGGCGGACACGAAGGCTCGTCCAATTATGTTGAGTACCGGCCATCAGGTGGAGAGCCGGAGCGCTATGCCTTCGTGTCGGGGCTGCAGACCAGAAAGGATGATGTGATCCGTGTCGTTACCGGCAATGGCGGCGGCTCGGGCGATCCGAAAAACCGCGCACCCGAAAAGGTGCGTGCTGACATCCGCAACGGGTTGATCACACCCGAACGGGCAAAAGAAATCTATGGCGTCGATGCATGAACAGAGAGCAAGACCAATCATGACCCAGACTGCAAGCAGACTTAAAAACCTTCGCGCCGCCATGGCGCAGACCGGCACCGATCTGGTGGTGCTGGGGCCCGGCGCGCATATGCATTGGCTTCTCGGCTTTCATCCTCACGGCGACGAACGTCCCTGCCTGTTGATGATCGGCCGCGAAAGGGAAGTGTTCCTGATGCCTGCGCTCAATGCACAAGGCACCCGGACCGAAACCGATATCGCATTTTGCGAGTGGGCAGACGAGAATGGCCCTGATGAGGCGCTCAAAAAGGCCCTCGGAATGCTTGGCGCTGAGGCTGCAAAAGTGGTGCTGGATGAAACCATGCGCGCTGATTTCGCGCTTCTTGTTCTTGGCGCTCTGCCCGGTGCAAATCACGACTTCACGCTTGATACCGTCGGTGCCTTGCGCATGCGCAAGGATGCCGGCGAGTATGCAACGCTGAAGGAGAATGCCGTGATCGATGACCGCGCCATGCAGGCGGGTTGGGCAGCTCTTCGGCCGGGCATCACCGAACTTGAGATCGCAGACGTGATCCGCGCTGAGTTCATCAAACACGGCGCGAAACCGGAGTTCACCATCGTCGGCTCCGGCCCCAATGGCGCCTTTCCTCATCACGCTACCGGAAGCCGCAAGCTACAGGTCGGCGATGCTGTTGTCATGGACATCGGCGGACGCAAGGACGGCTTTCCGAGCGACATGACCCGCATGGCTGTCATCGGCCAGCCGCCGGAGGGATATGAAGAGGTGCATGCCATTGTCGAGCGCGCGGTCTGCGCGGCCCTGGACGTAGCCCGTCCCGGCGTCAAGGCGATGGATGTGGATGCCGCGGCACGAAACGTGATCGCGCAGGCTGGCTACGGCGAGTTTTTTGTCCACCGGCTTGGCCACGGGCTTGGCATTGAGGTTCACGAACCTCCGTTTCTGACATCGACCTCCGAAACGGTGCTTGATGAAGGGATGGTGTTCTCCATCGAGCCCGGGATCTATCTGCCCGGCCGCTTTGGTCTGCGGCTAGAAGACATCGTCATTCTGCGCGCGGACGGCCCAGAAATCCTGTCGTCACTGCCGCGAGATCTGCATGTGGTCCCGGTATGACGAGCCGGTCCCGTGACCCGATCACGCTCAGCGTAATTCAGGCCGGTCTGACGGCGGCTGCGGACGAGATGTTTGCCGTTTTGAAAAAGACGGCCATGAGTCCGATCATATACGAGGTGCTCGATGTCGGGACGGGCATAACCGATGCCAGGGGCGAACTGGTGTCTTCCGGTGCAGGCATCCCGACATTTGTCGGCGTGCTCGACAAGGCCGTCAAACGCATCCTCGAGATAGAGGGTGCCGAGAATGTCCGCGAGGGCGATCTCTTCGTCACCAATGATCCGAGCTATGGCGGCGTCACCCATCTCAATGATGTTGTCATCGCCATGCCGGTCTTTGCCAAGGATGAACTCGTGGCCTGGACCGCTTCGATCGCGCACTGGAACGACGTCGGTGGCATGACCCCGGGTTCCATGTCGACGACGGCGAGCGAGATCTTTCAGGAAGGGCTTCGCTTGCCGGCGGTTCGCCTGTTTGACACCGGAACCTTGCTGCAGCCGGTGTTCGACATCATCATGGCCAATTCACGCCTGCCCGATTTCGTGCGCGGCGACCTCTGGGCGCAGGTTGCGGCCAGTCGCCGGGCCGCCACGCGTGTGGCGCAACTGGTCGGCACCTACACTTTGGAGACCTTTCGCAATGCTCTTGAAGATCTTTTTGAGGAAGGTGAACGCCGTGCCCGTGCCGGCCTGGCGGCTTTGCCCAAGGGCACATTCCGGATTGAGGAAGAGCAGGACGACGGCGCCGTCTGGCATGCCGAAATCCGGATTACGGAGGATGCGTTCACAGTCGACCTGTCCGGCAATCCGGCCCAGCGCGCAGCACCCTACAACACCAGCCGCGACGGGGCCGTGATCTCGTCGCAGATGATCTTCCGCGCGCTGTCCGATCCGACCCTTGCCGCCAATGCCGGGTCATTCCGTCCCTTGCAGGTGATTACAGAGGAAGGCACGATCTTCCATGCCACCGGTACGGCGCCGCATGGCTATTACTTCGAAACCCGCATCCGGCTCTATGACATGCTGTGGCAATGCATGTCCCGGGCCTTGCCAGAGCGCATACCCGCCGGTCATTTCGCCTCGATATGCGGAACCGTGCTTGCCGGTGACCACCCCGACACTGGTCGCCGCTACACCATGGTCGAACCCCAGATGGGCGGCTGGGGCGCAACGGCGACGCGTGACGGGCTTGATGCGATGTATTCCGCCAGCCACGGCGAAACCTTCAACTGCCCGGTCGAGATCTGTGAAACGCGCTACGGCATAGATGTCGGCTACAAGCGACTCAACGAGAGCGATGCGGGCCATGGCTTGCACAGTGGCGGCAAGGGCCTGTCGGTTTCCTACAAGCCACGTGCTCAAACGGTCCTGGCAGCTGGCTACAGCCGCAACCGGGTACCGGTCTGGGGAGCCAATGGGGGCGACAATGGCGGCACCAACGCGATAGCCGTTCAGCGCAAGGACGGATCGCGCGAAACCTATGCCTTCATCAGTGGTCTCGTGGTTGAACCGGGTGACGAGGTCGTGATTTCGACGGCCAATGGCGGTGGTTGGGGCCGGCCAGAGCGTTAAACCAGATGAACCAGGACCCAGCCGGTTAGTTTTAGAAATTATGTGCTGCCGCGTGGCAATGAACAAATTCTGCCCGGTCGGCGCGTCAAAGGTGTGCCCGTGGGGCGGATGACCGTGTTACGATCACGGTCCAAGGCTAGGTGCGCTCCGGGCCGGGATGAAAATGGCCGTTGCCGGGTCACAGGAATAGGTCGCTTCGTGTTGACCTGCGCTTTTGGCAAGTTTGAGCACCGATTTCAGAATCGGTTTTAATCTCCGCATCGGTGACAAGATAGCTGCGGAGGCAAATGGTGAACTTCGCGATACGTTACGGGTGCCTTTTCATCAGCCTGAAGCGAGGGTGCCACCGCTATTCAGACCAAAGCCGCACCTTTACCCAAGTGTAGTTATCGATCTCATCTCACAAGTCCCTGTGCAATCCTGCCCCGTACCAAATCAAACCAAGCGATCTATACCAAGCCTCGGCTCGCAGGACCCGAGGATTTCAGGCCGCAAAAAAGGCAAGGGCTGCGCCCAGCACGACAAGGCCGGCCAGTCCGAGAATAAACACAAAGCGCCGCGTGGGCGTGCGCAGAATGATGTCGCCCTGGCGCGCATTTCTGGCGGTAAACGATTGCTGGTCTTGCTTGTTCTTCATCACAGAAGCTCCCTTTTGGGAGCACAACGCCAGCGCGTTTGAAATGTTCCTGGCAGCCAATCGAGGCACCGCGTTTTCAAGCCCATGACCGGGTGGTGAGCCGTTGCGCGGAACCATTCGGTGCTTGGGGCGATTGTCTCCTGCAGGCAAGGTTTTGCGCGGACCGTGATGGACTTTCGTCTGGCCCGGTCCGAGCGTCTGCAGAACCAGATTGAGGATGCATCACCATGGATGAGACGTTTGAAGTGCCGGAGATGTCGGCGGCTGAAATCGAGGGCCGGTTGAATGCGCAACGCCATGCCTTGCAGTGGTTGCTGTTGCACGTGGCGAGGCGTGAAGACGACATCAGCGCATTGCTCGATGAATTGAACGAGCGGTGGCCGCCGGCCGATGCGCAGGAAGATCCCGGAGCCGTGCCGACAAACGCCTTCGCCGTCTTTTCTGCCGCGACGGCCGAAATGCGTCTGCTGCTCGAACCGTTGAAACGCGAGGGTACATCCTCGGCGGACGAACCGGCGGCAACCGAACCATTGCCGAAAGCATAGGATTGGCGTCTCACTGGAAGTGACGGCCCAATTTGTCGTGCTGGGAAGGGCGAAGCGGCGCAAGCGGCGGTGGGTGTTCTTGCGATAAGGGGGTTGAGGCCGAAGTATTCTACTCGGCAGTTCTGGTTTTCTTTTGCTGGCAAGTCGCCTGAGCAACGCCGGCGCCGGATTCCGGTGTTGCTGCAAGTGCCGACTGGACATCTGGTCCCAATCAGGTCCGGTCGTGAAGCCCGCTGATCCCGGCTCAGGAACCATTTTGCGCTTTGCTGGTTGGACAGAGATGAAGCAGGATTTGTTCAATGAACAGCTGTTCCAGCGCCTGGAACAGTGGATCAGCGGTTTGCCGGACTGGGCGATCAGCACCGCAATTTTCTTCCTTGCCATCGCGCTGGGTGCGCTGGTGCAGCGCATGGTCTATCGGCTGCTCAGCCGGCTGACAGAAAACCAGAGCCTGTTCTGGCGATCGGTGGTTTCGCGCACACGCACGGCCAGCCGGATCGCGGTGTTCGCGCTGGCCTTGAGTGCCGCAGCAGCGATTTCTCCGTTGACAACACGGCAGGCGGAGATCACGCAGCACGTGCTGGTCATCGTGGTCACGCTGCTGGTGGCATGGATGGCGCACTCCGTGCTCTACATCTGGTCAACGCTCTATCTGCGCCGCTTCAAGCTGGATGCCGAAGACAATCTGCTGGCCCGCAAACATGCCACCCAGACACGGATCCTCAGGCGTGTCGGCAATACGCTGATCCTGGCTGTAGCCATCGCCTGGATGCTGATGACCTTCGAGCCGGTGCGCCAGTACGGGGTGAGCCTGCTGGCATCGGCAGGGGCCGCCGGGCTTGTCGTCGGCATCGCGCTTCAACCGATCCTGAAGAACCTGTTCGCCGGGATCCAGCTCGCCATCACCCAGCCAATCCGCATTGACGACGCCCTGTTGGTGGAGGGGGAATGGGGCAAGGTCGAAGAGATCACTTCCACCTATGTCGTGCTGAAGATCTGGGACTGGCGTCGCCTGATCCTGCCGCTGAGCTATTTCATGGAGCAGCCGTTCCAGAACTGGACCCGCGAGACCGCGTCGCTGATCGGCGCAGTCAAGATCTATCTCGATTTCACCATTCCCGTCGATGTGATCCGGGCCGAGACAGAGAAGATCGTGGCCGAATCCAAACTCTGGGACCGACAGGTGATCAATGTGGCAGTGGTCGAATTTCACGAGCGCGTCATGGAAGTCAGGATCCTCGCTTCGGCCAGCGATTCAGGCAGGGCCTTCGACCTTCGTTGCGAGATCCGCGAAAAGCTGATCACGTTCATCCAGAAGAACTATCCCGCCACCTTGCCGCGCACACGCGCAGAGGTCGGCATCGAGGACGGCAAGGGCGACAGGACTGGCAACGGCCTGATCACCGGCGGCGCTTGAAACCCGGACCGCGGAAACCCGATTGACGTGCCTTGCCAGTTGACGGGGCAGGGTCGGCATGCCGCGTCGCTGTCTTCGGCGGCAAGCAGGTCGAGGAACACGCGCTTTCAGCGACCTGCGCCGGGCAAAAGTTTCGGAACCTGGAAGCACCTTCGTCAGTTGGAGAAGTGATCACACGCTGGTGATCGTTCAAACAGGAGACAAGACATGACGCAGACCCCAAAATCCGGGCCCGCGGGCACGACTGATCAATCTCCCCGCTGGGAAGGTCCCGAAGAAACCCGTCCCAGCGGCTACCTGCCGGCAAAGGACGACCCCGAAACCGACCGTGATGCGGCAGAGGAAGACGTCAACGATACCGAGCACAACAATCTCGCCGATATCGCCAAGAAGAAGATGCACAGGCGTTAGCCGGCAGACAGACGGAAGCAGCAGGGATGCCGACAGGCTGTCATTGACCGGCACGCGCGGCGACGACACGTGGTCGCTCCCGAGAGGTGGCGGACAGCTTGCCCCAGAGCGAAATGCAGCAAGGGCCGTGGCCTGGGCGGCAACCGGCTGCGCCACCACCAAATCTCATGATCCAGAAAACGTGGTCCGGCACAGCGCCGGCCAACAGTATATGGGAGCAGGATGCAGATCCTGATTGAAAGACATGAAAGCCATTGCACTGAACGCAACCCTCAAGTCCGGAGCTGACCGGAGCAAATCTTCCACTGGTCATATGCTTGGGCTCATCGCCTCTCAATTGCAGCGCCATGATGTCGGGTGCGAGATCGTTGATCTTGCCGAACATACCATCAAGCCGGGCGTGACATCCGATGAGGGTGAGGGCGACGAATGGCCGATGATCCGTGAGAAAATCCTCGGCGCTAACATTCTGATCCTGGGAACGCCAATCTGGCTGGGGCATCCCTCGAGTGTGTGCAAGCGCGCGCTCGAGCGGATGAATGCGTTCATGAGCGAAACCGACGATCAGGGCAGGATGGTCTCTTACGGAAAGGCTGCCGCGGTTGCTGTCGTCGGCAACGAGGATGGCGCGCACCACGTGTCGGCCGAGCTGTACCAGGGACTGAACGATATCGGGTTCACGCTGGCCCCGAACGCCGTTGCCTATTGGGTGGGAGAAGCGATGAATGCGACCAATTTCATTGATCTCGCTGAAACACCTGAAAAGGTTCAGACCACCATCGACATGATGGTGCGCAACACGGTGCATCTGGCCAGGCAGATTGAAGCCAATCCTTACCCGGGGAGCAAATAACTACAGGTCGCCGTTGCGGGACGGAGAGTTGTTGCGCAGGGCGATGTTGCTTTCCACATACCGAACTCCGGGAACGGCCCTGGCAGTTTCCATACATCTGCGCAGTTCATCGTCATCCATGACCCAACCGCTTAGGATGATGCCTGAATCCGGCGCCACCGTTACGGCGACATCGGTGGCGTCGAGCTTTCCGCTGGCTCCAAGAGCCGCAGCGACTTCCGCCTCGAGCTGAGCCGACTTCTGGCGCTCCGGATCCGCTGGCTCACCAAAATATTCCCGTTCCTTGTAGACCATGTCGCAACCTTTCTTCCTGTTTCGTTTTCATGCGGGCGGGTGTTGCCCCGGCGGGCGTTTGTGGGCCCAACCTTTTGCGATCGCGTGGACAGCAAGATCGCAGGTCGTCCCAACCTCCCGTGCAATCGTTTGCCTGGGCCCGACTGATCTGCAGCATGTGTCCGCCATGCTGACGGCGGCTTGAGTGCTGTGCCCCGGCTGCCAGGGACTGTGGCTAGGCGCTGCCGCCGTCTTCGGTGTAGAGCTCGGCGGTTTTTCTGTCCCGCATGATCTTTTCTTCCCGACTCAGGCGGCGCTTTCGGATCAGTGCATAGATCATCGCTGCCGCGAGCAGGAACGGGCCGCCAGCAACGACGAGAAACCAGAGCAGATATTCCATGTCTTCCCTTTCCGAATTTGGACCGGTGTTCACTTATCTTTCAACCGGTGGACGCATGGATTGTTCCAAATTTTCTGACTGGGAACCCTTGGCCGGGGCGGTTTGAGTCGGACGAAGAGCACTGAGCCTTGCAGCGGCCCATTGAAGGATCAGCCGTCGCGGCAAGTGGCGAGGCAACCCGGCCGGCACCGCCTTAGACGTTGAGACTGCGCCTCTTCAGGGATCTCAGATAGGTCAGCAGGCGTTGCTCCATGACCGTTATGTTGGCCTTCGCCTTTACCTTGCGCTTTAACTGCCGGTCCAGAATGGTGCGCAGTTGCTCATCGGTTGCCAGTGCGAGTACTTGCGGGTGGACATAGCTTTTCCGGCACACTGCCACGGTGTTGGCGAGCTCTCCGGCGGCACTTTCGCACAGCGCCTTGATCGTCGGCGTGTCATCCCGGCGCATGGTGGCCGCGGCCTCACCGAAGGCGGCGAGCGTGCCACCCCATGTCCGGAAAACCTTGGCCGAAACCCCCGGCCCGCCGATTTCGGCGAGATACCGGTTCAGCAGGCCGGAATCGACCCCGCGCCACTGACCCTCCTCGTCTTCCCATCCGAACAGCTGCTTGCCGGGCAGGTCGGCGATACGCTCGAGAATTCTCTGCAGACGAGGAGCGTTGAGGCTGCGCTGCATGCGCCGGCCACCCTTGCCGCGAAAGCGCAACTCGATGCGGTGACCAAGGGAAACGTGCCGCTTGAGCAGCGTGGTGGCGCCATAGGTGCCGTTGGCCTCCAGATACTCGCGATTGCCAACCCTGAGGCGGGTCGCATCGAGAAGCAGTATCAATGCGCCGAGGACGGCGCCCTGGCGGTCATCAAGCCGTTCGGCATCAGCTCGGGCAACGCGCCGGATCTGCGGCAGCTTCTCGCCAAAGCGAAGAAGATCGGTGAACTTTGCCTCGGTTCTGAGCGCCTGCCAGTCTTCGTGATAGCGGTATTGCTTGCGTCCTCGCGCATCCCGCCCTGTGGCCTGGATGTGGCTGCGCTCGGACGGGCTGATCCAGACATCGGTGTAGGCTGGAGGGATGCCCAGAAGCCGGATGCGGTCTCGGATCTTGCCGTCGGTGACGGGGGTGCCGTCGGGGTGGAGATAGCGATAGCCGCGTCCCCTGCGCTGACGGGTTATGCCAGGTTCGCTGTCATTGACATAAACGAGATCCGCCTGACCGATAGTCTCCTGATCGACGGTGGTGTTCGTGGCGCACAAATCCGTCTCGGAGCCTTCAAAGTTGATATGAACCGGCGATCCGTGCGGCTTTTGTCCCGGGACCGGTGTCAAACCTGAAAGGTGCCGAGCCATCAAGCTCTGCGTCCGTGACAGGGCTCTGGATCGGGCTTGTTTCCAGCACATGAGCGGCAAGTGCGGCAGCAACGAAGAACTCTCGAGACGAGACGAGCCCGCCGCGAAGGCGGCAGGCGAGATCGCACTTACGCAAAGCGGCCAGGTAGTGCTCGCTTGATGTCTCGGGCCAGTCGCCCTCCAGCAGCTCAACAGCATGCAGCGGCCCTTCGACGAAAACGGGCTCGGCTCCAAGTGTGATGCGCACAGGCGCGGTCCAGTAGATGGTGTATTTCTTCATCGCAGTTACCTCCGCCGCTACAACCAGCAAGCGGAGAAAATGTTCCCGCCGTGGCCTCGACGGAATTGGTCATCGTCCCCATCACCATCGGGTCAGGACAAATGGCCTCTGCTCAAGGGAATTCCGTGAAGACGGGGGTGCCGGTGCGGATGTTGGGATCGGCGCGGAACCAGGCTGCGCCCGGCGGACAAGATAGCGGAAAGTTCAGATGCCAGCCTTGTTGCGCTGCCGGCTTGCTGGCGAGGAAGGGCTTCACCGTGCCGCCCGGGCGTAATGCGGTGATACCGGATCACGCCCGAGCGGCCGGCCTGAAGGCGGGCATATCGCGTTACTTGCCGGATTTGGGCCTCATTGTCTGGTGGGACAAGGCGTCGGCCTGGATGTCATCGGAGTAGGGCGATGGCGTGCTACCACCCAGGTCTCCCGCATCGGCCACGCGGTCACCGCCGGTTGTGCGGCGTGGCTTGCTGGTAGGGGTCGTTTCGCCGTCCTTCCAAACCTCGGCAGGGTCGGCAAGGTCTTCACTCTCAGGCGTCGCCTTGTTTCGTTCATGGGCCGTTTCGGGCTCGGGAAGACGCCCGGCGTTGTCGTCTTCGGAATTGTTCTTGGCTGACTGTTGCATCGTAATCTCCTTCGGGAGTTTCGTTCATGATCGCGGCAAGTGCCGGATCATTCGGCCGGATTCAGCACGGCACAGGCGATACGGCTGCCGGAATCGCCGGAGGGCTGACTGGTGTAGTCATCCGCGCCGGAATGCAGCACCACAGCTGCTCCATCCTCGTCGAGAATGCGCGCATTGCCCTCGGTCCCGAGCGAGAACCCGCGCACGAAGAATTCGGCGTGAACCATACCCTCTGCGCTGGCATGAACATTGGGCAGATCTCCCGGATGAGGTCCGCCATCGCTCATGATGCCGTGATCGAGTCCTGCAGACAGGTGGCCGCCTGCGGATTTGAAATCGTCGGAAGCCTCGCATTTGCCGGTCTCATGCACATGAATGCCATGTGCCCCTTCCGGCACGCCTTCAGCGGTGACTTCGACATGCACAGTGCCGGAGGCAGTCTCGAGCATGGTGATTTCTCCCCGGATTCCGTCACCTTCAAGTGTACCGCTGACACGGTCCCCCTCGGCGGCATAGGCGCTGCCGGAGGCTAACAACAGGGCAAGCGTGATCGCTAAACGTGATGTCATCTGATCATCCCTTCATGGTTGGCGGAAAATCCGCGTTAAAGAGAACCAACTCGGCAGGCCCGAAAATGTTCGGCCAGATGGAAAATGTTCGGCCAGATGGAGGAAAATCTCGCATTCGCGCAGCGCCATACCCGCGCGGCGCTGGTCGGAATCCCTTGGGGGGCATTTCGCGATCCGGGTTCGGCGCCGAAGCAAGCACCGCTTTTCCGAGAACGCGGAACAATACGTCATCCACTGGGTTGGTCCGTTTTGGAAAAGGAGAACGAGATGACGAAATCCAACAATGGACCTGCCACGGCAAGCAACAGCCCGGATCAGGGCGCAAAACCAACCACGGGCGCGGCGCTGGACCCGTCGGTCACAGCCACACAGACCGCGCCTGACGATGCGGTTTCGCAGGAAGCCCGCAGGGAAGCGCTGCGCAACGCCAACCGCGGCGACCAGTTTGTCGTCGCTACTGATCTGGAGGACAGCGAACAAAGAGAAGCGGCGCCCGGTACCCGCGAGCAGGACTAGATCTGCAGATCATGGCGGCCGGCGTTACAGCCGCCGTCACTGCTGCGGCGGACGCTGCATTCAATGTCAGGAAGGAGTATCGAGATGAACCGTAGAAAAGAACTCTGGGCCATAGCTCTCGCAGCCGCTGTCATCGTGTTCAGCGTCGGGTTCCTCTGGGTGAGCGGAAGTCAGCCCACGGCCCCGACGACTGTTCAGGAAACCGATGTCGATGTGGAGGCGCCCGAAAACGTCACGGAAACGCCACCAAGTGCAACAGGGGATATCTCTACCAGCAACAGCGACTGAAGCATCGTTGCCTGTTCCCAATCCAACTACCCTTGCTCACATGTCAGGCGCTTTGCCGAAAGATGATCGCGCCGAAGATGCCAAGACTACGCCCGCAGTTGCTTTTGACTGCGGGCGTCTTCTGGCTCTGATGTCCCGCTTCCGGAGAGGGTGTCTTACGTCGTCCCTAAATGGTGGTCCCAAGCGTGCGATCCTGTACAAACGATCACGCGCTCACATTCAGGGCAGTGCGTAGCCCAGTATCACTCGGGCCTTGGTTCCGGCAGCGCACGCGTTGGCAGAACCTCGTTCATTCACCCGGTTTGAGGACGACCTTTGTCCATTCATTCTGATTGTCATGGAAGTTCTTGTAGCCTTCCGGCCCCTTTTCCAGCGGCAGGCGGTGGCTGATCAGGAACGTCGTGTCGATCTGACCTTCACCGATCTTGTGCAGCAGATCTTTCGTATAGCGCTGCACATGGGTTTGCCCGGTCCTGATCTGCAGGCCTTTCTCCATCATCGCTCCGAGTGGGAACTTGTCGAGAAATCCGCCGTAAACGCCCGGAATGGAGACGCGTCCACCCTTGCGCACGGCCATGATGGCTTCGCGCAGCGCATGGGCCCGGTCGGCCCCGACGCCGACTTTCTGCTTCGCCTTGTCGAGCAGCGAGTCGACTGCAAAACCGTGGGACTCCATGCCCACCGCATCGATCACGGCGTCAGGACCCAAGCCTCCGGACATCTCCATCAACGCCTCGCTGACGCGGGTCGCTTCGAAGTTGATGGTTCTGGCACCCAGGTTAGCGGCCAGTTCAAGCCTGTGGGGATGATGATCGATGCCGATAACCTGCTCAGCGCCCATGATCAGCGCACTCTGGATGGCAAACAGCCCGACGGGCCCGCAGCCCCATACGGCCACCGTGTCTCCCGGTTCGATCGCCGCGTTGTCGGCTGCCATCCATCCGGTCGGCAGGATGTCGGAGAGAAACAGCACTTTTTCGTCTTCAAGGCCATCTGGAACGACAATCGGTCCGACATCCGAGTAAGGCACCCGCACATATTCCGCCTGCCCGCCAGGGTAACCGCCGGTGAGGTGGGAATAGCCGAACAGTCCGCTTACCGCGTGGCCATAGAGTTTTTCGGAGAGGTCCTGCTTGTCGACGGGGTTGGAGTTGTCGCAAGCCGAATATTGCTGTTTTTCGCAGAAAAAGCAGCTGCCACAGGAGATGGTGAACGGGACCACCACGCGCTGGCCCTTTTTCAGCGTGCTTTTAGGTCCGGTGTCGACCACCTCGCCCATGAATTCATGGCCCAAGATGTCTCCGGCCAGCATGCCGGGAATGACTCCGTCGTAAAGGTGCAGATCCGAACCGCAGATAGCGGTTGAGGTGACCTTGATAATGGCATCGCGCGGATTGACGATTTCCGGATCGGGCATCGTGTCAACGCGAACGTCATGAGTGCCGTGCCAGGTGAGTGCGCGCATGTTGATCTCCTCAGGCTGATTGACGTTGCGGATTGGAAGTGGTGATCTCGCCAGTCTCCATGAGCATCTTGAACCGCTTGAGCTCACGTCTGCCCTGAATTTCAGGTTCCCGCTGGAACAGTTTGGCGATCAGCCTGCCGAGTTCTCCCATTGGCGGCTTGTAGGCGACAATTGCGGTGACGACGGTGCCGCGACCGGGCGCGTCGGAAAAGGTAATGCGTCCTTCGGTGTCGATGTCGGAGCCAGGTACGCTGCGCCAAGCGATCAGCTCGCCGTCGCGCTCCTCGACGATTTTCGTCTCGACATCGACCTCGCGACCCAGTGGTGCAGCGATGGTCCAGACCGAGGTCTTGTCGTCCTTGAGTTCGACCTTCTTTATGTTTTCCATGAATGCGGGGAGGTTCTGAAAATCTCTCCAGAAGGCGAACAGGTCCTTCCTGCGCCGATTGATGGTCACCGAGCGGCCCGAAACCGTGTAATCCCCGAACCAGGGACCTCTGCGTGCGGTTCGTCCCGGAGCGCTGTCCGAAGGTGGGTTGCTGCTGCTCATCAGCCGGGCTGCCATGTAAGTGACCGCTCCGACGGCGAGACCGATGCCGACTGCGCCAATCAAAGTCTCCGGTCTGCGGCTGCGGGATCTGATTCCTCGGACGTCGGGGAGATAATGGTCAAGCGAGTTCTGAGCTTGCCGCATCCAATCGCCATTCCTCGGCATTTCGGTTTCCTTTCCATGTCTTGCGCGAACCAGAAATTCCCTTTCGGCTCGCGGCCCTTTCGGATGCCCGGTTCCGGGACACGTCATAGCGGCCAACTCCGGTTAGAGCTGATTGTTCCTTCCACGGTGCAAATTATCGCGGACCCTGAGCGGAACCTTGTCGGCCATTCTTTGTTGGATGTTCGTATGGACTTAGTTATCGCGCCAGGGAGAAGAGCCCATGTCAGCAGAGCACCCACACCCAACCCACACAGCCGAGCAGCGGTTGCGGGCCGATATTGACAACGGTCGAACGGGGGACAAGGTCGATGCGTCCGATCCTGCGACCGTCCCGCTTGGGACAGACGCCGAAGCTGGGGGCGCCCCGACGAATTCCAAAGCCGCGTCGAGCGCCCGGCAGGCCGGACTCGACGGACCGGAGACCCCGCGTCGCCGCGACTGGAAATACCTGCTGATCTTTCCCGGTGTCGTGGTGCTGATTGCCGCCCTTCTGGCAATTGTGGTGCTGGGCTGAGCCGAGGCACCCGTCGCAATCGCGTGACACGAAGAAACTGGAAAGGAGTAAACCATGCTCGAAGATCCAAGAACCCGTTACCCTCAGCCGCCTCAGCCGAACCAGGAGCAACCGATGCCTGGTGATACCGACGAGATGCGGCCTTATCCCGACCACGGCGAACACAGCTACAAGGGCAGCGGCAAGCTGGAAGGTTGTGCGGCCATCATCACCGGTGCCGATTCAGGGATCGGGCGCGCTGTGGCTATTGCCTATGCCCGGGAAGGCGCCGATGTCCTGATTGCTTATTACAACGAGGACGACGATGCCGAAGAGACCCGCAAATGGGTCGAAAAGGCCGGAAGGCGCTGCGTGCTGATGCGCGGCGACATCAAGGAGGAAGCGCACTGCCAGTCCATCATCGAGACCGCGATCGACGAGTTCGGCCGGCTCGACGTGCTGGTCAACAATGCTGCCCATCAGGCCGTCTTCGAGAAACTCGAAGACATCACCGCGGAAGAATGGAACGTCACCCTGGCCACCAATCTCTCGGCCATGTTCTTCCTGTGCAAGGCGGCGGTGCCGCATATGAAGCCCGGCAGCTCGATCATCAATACCTCTTCGATCAATGCCACCGACCCGAGTCCCGGTCTCCTCGCCTATGCGATGACCAAGGGAGCCATTGCCAATTTTTCAGCCGGTCTTTCCGGTCTGCTGGCAGATGAGGGCATCCGGGTCAATTCGGTCGCGCCCGGGCCGATATGGACGCCGCTTATTCCGTCAACGATGCCGGATGAGAAGGTGAAGAACTTTGGCAAGTCGACGCCGATTGGCCGGGCGGGCCAGCCAGCAGAGCTGGCGCCGGCCTATGTCTATCTCGCATCGGATGACGCGAGCTATGTGACAGGGGCCGTGATACCCGTCACCGGTGGCCGGACGATGCTTTGAGAAGCCCGCATGGCGTGGCTGCGAGCAATTTGTCGAGGTCATGCTATCCTGCCTGAGATGTGTCCGGGCCGCTCGGCGGCCCTGACCGCCGTGCAAGGGCCAAGGGAGTGGCTGCCAGCCGCGGCCATGCTATCATCATCCTTTAGGTGATCCCGCAACCGGATCAGCTACCCTACAGGGCCGGCGGCGCAAAACTCGCCGTGGAACAAACGGGCGGCTCGTTCGTTAGACATGGGATTCTGTGTTCCGGGGAAGCAAGATGAAGCAGCCAAGCCACAACAGGCCGGGGATGATGCTGCAGTGACAGAGTGGCTGGTTTCCACCGTTCCGCTCCTGAAGGCACTGCATCTGTGTGCACTCGGCATCTGGTGTGGAGGCCTCATCGCCTTGCCGCTGATGCTGGCGCGCCACGATTTCATTGTCTCTCGCGATGAATACCGGATCATCCGTCACCGCACGCACCTGACCTATACCATGATCGTTACACCCGCGGCGGTCATCGCCGTCATTGCCGGAACCTGGCTCATCTTCCTGCGCCAGGTCTTTGTGCCGTGGCTATTTGCCAAGCTGGTCTTTGTTGCATTGCTTCTGGTGCTGCACGTGTGGATAGGCCACAGTATCGTGCGGATTGCCGAGGAGCCGGGGGATCACCAGCCCCCGAACCCCTATATCCCGATGGCCGGTGTCCTGGCGTGCGCGACCGCCATATTGCTGATCGTGCTGGGCAAGCCTGATCTCGACTGGGTCGTCATGCCCGAATGGTTGCGCATGCCGCGGGGCGGTCAGTTGCCCTTCGAAGTTCCAAGCCGGTAATCGAAGACGAGTTTGCCCCCATGCCACCCAGTGAAACCAACCACCAGAACACTGAGCATCGAGAGCAGGATGCCGTAGGGAAGAACCGCGCTTTCATAGCCAAACAGCCTGAATCCCCAGTTGGTGCCCAGGAGCGACAGCAGCGTCACCGCGATGATGAAATGGGTCCATGCAGCGGCCCGGACGCGGATGCCCGAGACCAGCAGCAGTTCGGCGGTTCCCGAGATGCCCGCCACTATACCGAGCAGGAACGCTGCGCCGATCGCCCACAGTGCGCCGCGCGCCCAGAACGGATCGCCGGTCCACCAGTAAAGGCTGTCGGCGAAAAGGGTACAGCAGGTCAGGGCAATGGGAAACGCGACGCTCATGGCATGGATGGGGTGGCCAAGTATGGCAATCCGGGACTGGGTGTTGTCATAGCCGGGCTGCTCGGCCACGGGATCTGCGAATTTCTCGTCGTTGCCCTCGTATTTCTGCGTCGGCATGGCGCCCGTCTCCTCAAACCGTTTGTCGTGAGCATAACGCTTGGAACCCTTTCGGGTTGCACCGGAGAGCTGTCGACGCTCGATCCGGCGGGGCCGGCCGCGCGATCGATCGCCACGCTCTGGTGGGGCATGCTTATCACATTCACCGCGATATTCGTGTTTGTGATGGCGCTGCTGGCGCTTTCTTTCCGTCCCGTTGGCAACGGTGTATCTCAGGCTTCAGGTGAAAGATTGTGGATCATCGGCCTGGGCCTGATCTTCCCGGCCGTCATTCTGCTCTGCCTGCTCGCCTACGGCTTGTGGATCGGCGAGCGACTTCTGCCGCGCAGCGACGCTGACGTGACAAGAATAGAGGCTGAGGCACGCAGATGGTCGTGGAGCTTTTCCTACGAGAACGATCCCCGGCGCAGCACGGAGGATGTTCTGCATATTCCCGCCGGGCGTCCTGTCGACATAGCCATCACCACGGCCGATGTGATCCACAGTTTCTGGGTACCGCGGCTGGCCGGCAAGCTCGACGCGATCCCGGGCCATGTCAACGTGCTCAGGATCGAAGCTGACGTGCCGGGCACCTATACCGGACTGAGCGCGGAATTCAGCGGCCACGGGTATGACAACCACAGCTTCGCCGTCATCGCGCATGGGCCCGAAGACTGGCAGAAATTCCTGGAGGGGGAACAATGAATGCACTGGCGCGCCATCGCAGGCTGACGGCGATCTGGTCTTCCGAACCGGGCTGGAAAGGCTGGTTGTCGACCGTCAACCACAGCGATGTCGGACGCATGTTCATCGTCACCGCATCCTTCCATTTCCTGATTGGCGGCATTCTCGCCATGTTGATCCGGGCGCAACTGGCAACCCCCAATTCGGCGTTTGCCGGACCGGAAATCTACAGCCAGCTCTTCACCATGCACGGGACCATCATGATGTTCCTGTTCGCCATTCCGATGATCGAGGGTCTGGCAATCTACCTGCTGCCCAAGATGCTGGGCACGCGCGATCTCGCCTATCCGCGGCTCACCGCCTATGGCTACTGGTGCTATTTCTTCGGCGGCGCAATGTTGCTGATCTCGCTCGTTTTCGGGATCGCGCCCGATGGCGGCTGGTTCATGTACCCGCCGCTGACCGGCCGGATCCATTCGCCCGGCATCAACACGGATTTCTGGCTGATCGGCATCACCTTCGTGGAAATATCGGCGATCTGCGCGGCGGTGGAGTTCACGGTCTCGATCCTGAAATATCGTGCGCCGGGCATGACGCTGGGCAAGATGCCGGTGTTCGCCTGGTACATGCTGGTGGTGTCGCTGATGATCCTGACCGGGTTTCCCCCGTTGATCCTGGGTTCGATCCTGCTGGAGCTGGAACGGGCCTTCGCACTGCCGTTCTTTCAGGTGGAACTGGGCGGCGACAGCCTGTTGTGGCAGCACCTTTTCTGGTTGTTCGGCCATCCAGAGGTCTACATCATCTTTCTGCCCGCTGCCGGGATGGTGTCCACCATCCTGCCGGTGATGGCGTCGACCACGCTGCTCGGGTACCGGTGGGTGGTGGCGGCCGCGGTGGCGCTGGCGATCCTGAGCTTCGGGTTGTGGGTGCATCACATGTTCACGACCGGCATCCCGCATATGGGGCTCGCGTTCTTTTCCGCGGCCTCGACGCTGGTTGCGGTGCCCACGGCAATCCAGGTCTTCGCCTGGATCGGAACGATGTGGAAAGGATCGCCGACGCTGCGGCTGCCGATGCTGCACATCCTTGGCTTCTTCGTCACTTTCGTGATCGGCGGGCTGACCGGCGTGATGGTGGCGGTGGTGCCTTTCGACTGGCAGGTGCATGACACCGCCTTTGTCACCGCGCATCTGCATTACGTTCTGTTTGGCGGTTTCGTGTTTCCAGTGCTCGCCGGAATCTACTACTGGTTGCCGCTGGTGACCGGAAACAGGCGCTTTTTCCGCCTCGGTGAAGTGGCGTTCGCGCTGATCTTTGCCGGCTTTCACGTTACCTTCCTCGCCATGCACTGGGTCGGCCTGATGGGCCAACGGCGACGCATATCCACCTATGCGCCGGAGGACGGCTGGGCCGCCATCAACCTGATCTCCTCGGTTGGCGGCTTCGTGCTGGCCTTCGGGCTAGCCGTCGTGCTGATCGAAGTGGTGCTCAGCTTCGTCGTGCGGCATCGCGCCCCGCGCAATCCCTGGGGCTCGGGGATGCTGGAATGGGCAATTCCGCGGCCGTCCGCAGCCTATAATTTCGCTAGTCTGCCACGGGTGAATTCACGCGACCCGCTGTGGGATGACCAAAACCTACCGGTTCGGATCGCACGCGGCGAGGGCTATCTGGGCGATCCGGCAAGCGGGCGGCGCGAGACGCTGATGATCGACAGTGCAACGGCGGAGCCCGAGCAGCTGGTCATCTATCCCGCCAACACCCGCCTGCCGATCGTCCTGGCGGCGGTCACCGGCCTTTTCTTCCTGTCGCTTCTTCTCAAGATCTACCTGATCACGCCGCTCGCCATTGCCGGGGTGGTTGCACTGGGATGGCGCTGGGTCTGGCGGCTGGGTTCAAAACAAGATCTTGGAGACCAGCCCATCGGGCATGGTGTCGCCGTTCCGACCATTGCCGAAGTCAGCCGGCCGCCGGGCTGGTGGGGCTCGGTGTTCCTGCTTGTGGCCAATGCGACGCTCTTCGGCTCGCTGCTTTTCGGCTATGCGTTTCTCTGGACCATTGCTCCGGGCTGGCCGCCACCGGCATTCATCGCGCCATCGCTGCCGACCATGCTCGCCGCAGCGGTCGGCGCGACCCTCGCGGTTACCGGCGTAGCCATTGCGGTCCGCACCAACCGAAACGGCGGCACGCCGGTTTCGGGGCTGCTGGCAGCGGTTGCCGGCGCTCTCGGGCTTGTCGCTGTGTTTGCAATGATGCTGTGGAGCGCGCCAGCGGCAGCCGGGCACGCCTACAACGCCACCGTCATGGTGTTGGGGTCCTACGGGCTGGTCCATGCGGCGCTGGCAAGTCTCATGCTGATCTTCCTGCTGGCCAGGCACCGGGCCGGTTACATGTCGCAGCGGCGACGGGGGGAACTGGCAATCGTGAAAGTGTGGACGATGTATCTGGCCGGTGTGACAGGTCTGGTCGTGCCGGCGGTCTATCTGCCGGGGCTGGTGACATGAAGGACCTGCTGCGGATTCTTGTCTCGCCGGTGGTCTGGCTTGCCTCGTTCAGCGCTATCTACGCACTGCACGGGCTCATCTGCCAGCTTGATCCCGGCGCGTCGGGACTCCTCGGCGTGTCCTGGAGCCGCATCACGCTGATCGCGGCGTTCGTGTTGGCCGTGCTTGTCCAGGCGGGTCTTCTGGCACTGCTGTATTCGCCGCGGTTTGGTGCGGCTCCCGGCTTTGCGCGCAGCGTCAGCCGCATGAGCGGCTGGGTGGGGCTGGTGGCAACACTCTGGACGCTGTTTCCCACGCTGGCTGTGTCCTCATGCGGGTGGTGAGGTTCTGGCCACTTGCGGCGGGACTGTTGCTGCTTGCCGGTTTGTGGCTTGGGCCGTTGCCGGGGATGGCGCGGCGGGCCTTTTCGCCACACATGATCCTTCATCTGGGCGTCATGGTGGTGGCCGCGCCGTTGATCGTCATCGGCTTCATGCGGCTGTCTCCGCCGGACCTTGTGCCGCGGTTTCGCTATCTCGGCGCCTTCGCCGCCTCGGTTTTCGATTTTGCCGTGGTGTGGGGCTGGCATGTGCCGGCGCTGCATGAGGCGGCGGCGCGGCTCGACCCCGCCTTCGCCCTTCAGCAGCTGAGTTTCCTTGCCGCCGGGCTCTGGTTGTGGTGGATCTGCCTTGCGGGGCGTGACGCAGGCTCCGGTGCGGCCGGAGCCTTTGCTATGCTGTTTGCCTCCATGCACATGGCCATGCTCGGCGTGCTTCTCGTGCTGGCGCCGACGCTTGTCTATGCGCCGCAATTCTGCCTCGGCGCCTTCGGCCTCGATCCGCTGCAGGATCAGCAGTTTGGTGGTGGCCTGATGGCGCTGTTCGGAGCGTTACCCTATGTGGCGGGCGGCGCCTATCTGGCCTCACGCCTTACGGTGCAGGAAGCCTGAGAGCCCTGATTTGTCAGCCTTCTGGTCTGGGCCAGCAAGGATATGCTCTGTGGTTAGGGCATGTAGCCGCCGCCGTTGACCCAGAGCACCTGACCGGTCATGAAACTGCTCGCGTCTGAGAGCAGAAAATTGATCGGACCGGTGACGTCTTCGGGCTGGGCCAAGCGCTGCATGGGGGTCGCCGCGCGATAGGCCTCGAGATTGACGATGGATTGTTCGTCTTCGGCCGAACGGCCGGTGCCACCGCGCAGGAAGGCGGTATCGACCAAACCGGGCGCCACGGCGTTGAAGCGCACACGCGGTGCGTTTTCAAGCGCGAACACCTTGGTCATGGCAATCACCCCGGCCTTGGAGACCGAATAGGCGCCGTAGCCGGGCCTGACATTTGAAGCCAGACCGGAGGAGATCATCACCACCGAACCGCCGTCCGCCATCAGCGGCAATGCCGCCTTGGCTGTCAGGAAGGCGCCGCGAAGATTGCCATCGGTAATCTCGTCGAAATAGGCGTCCGACATGTCGCCGAGCGGCTGCAACGCGCTGTTGTAACCCGCCAGGTTCACAAAGCCGTCGATCTCCTCCCAGTGCCGGCCCAGTTCGGTGAAGGCTGCGGCCACGGACGTCTCATTGCACACATCGATAGGGATGTTTTTTGCGTCGAGCGCATGCCGTTCCAGCGAGGCCGCCAGGTCCAGAACCACAACATCGTCGCCCCGGGCCTGAAGCTCAGCCACCAGGGTGCGGCCAATGCCGCCGGCGCCGCCGAGGACGGCGATACGGCGGGGAGCGTTGGCCTTACCCATGGCTTTGCCCAGTCTTGAGCGCGTGCAGATAGGCTATGATTTCGGCTTCCGAAACCACATCGGCATATTTGGCATTCATGTCGAACAGATTGGCTTCGTGCGGCGCCGGATGGCGGTCGCCGCAGGCGTCGGCGACAACGCTTGTGGTGAAGCCGTGCGACATGGAATCGACGCAGGACGCGCGGACGCAGCCGCTGGTGGTCAGTCCGGTCAGAATCACACTGTCAACGCCCATGGCTGTCAGCGTCGAGGCGAGCGAGGTGCCGAAAAACGCAGATGGATATTGCTTGGTCACGATGATCTCGTCATCGCGCGGCACAAGGCCTTCGGCAAATTCGGCCGTCTTCTCGCCCTTGACGAAACAGGACAACGGCTTGGCTTTCTCGAAGAAACGGCCTCCGTCGCGGCCGCCTTTCTGATAGCTCACCTCGGTCAGGATTACCGGTATCCCGGCCTCGTGGGCGGCCTCGCGCACCCGCAGGGCCGACGCAAGCGCATCATCGACACCGGCATACAACACGCAATCCGGATCGAAATAGCCTTGAGCAAAATCGACCATCACCAGGGCGGGCGATTTTCCGAACCCCGCCTTGTTGTCATAGGCGATCTTGTAATTGTCATCGAGATCCTGTGTCATCAACGTCTCCCTCAGATTTCAGCGTAGCGCTTCTCGAATTCCCAGACATCCTCGAAACCAAGCAGCTTGTTGAATTCGGCGAAGGAATAGAGGTCGATGTCGGGCGAGGTGATGCCATTTGCAGCAAGGTCCTTGTAGGCCTTGTCGAGTGCTGCGCCGACACTCAGAAAGCCCAAGGCCGGGTGGATGGCGATGGCATAGCCGAGCTCCTTCAACCGGTCTGCGGACAGCAGCGGCGTGCGGCCACCATTGACCATATTGGCAAACAGCGGCGCGTCAATGCGCTCGGAAACGGTCTGCATTTCGGCTTCGGATTCAGGCGATTCAATGAAGACCACATCGGCGCCGGCTTTGCGGTAGGCGTCGCCGCGGCGAATGGCTTCATCCAAGCCGAGCCCGGTGCGTGAATCGGTGCGGGCGATGATCAGGAAATCACTGCTCGAACGGGCGTCGCTGGCAACCTGGATCTTGCGTACCATGTCCTCGAGCGGGATGACCCGGCGATTGGGCGTGTGGCCGCATTTCTTTGGAAATTCCTGGTCTTCGATCTGGATTGCGGTCACGCCGGCGTCTTCATAGCCGCGGATGGTGTGATGGACATTGAGAAGACCGCCATAGCCGGTGTCAGCGTCGGCGATCACCGGGGTGTTGGTCATCTTCACAATCTGGGCGATGCGCTCGATCATGTCACGATAAGTGGCGATACCCGCATCCGGCAGGCCGAGATAGGACGCCACGGTGCCGTATCCGGTCACGTAAAGCGCTTTGAAGCCGGCGCGGTCGGCGACAAGCGCGGAGATCAGATCGAAAACGCCTGGAGCGAGAATGAAGTCCTTGGCCTCGATGGCCTGTTTCAGGCGGGGGTCTGCCATGGGGTTTCCTTTCTTTTGGTGTGGTCTTTTGGCTGGGAGTGATCAGAAGTCGGAGAGAAGCCTGCCGAAGCCTTGCAAACGGTCGTCGATACCGACAGCCCGCAGCATGGCCCAGAATGTCGCCTGGTTGGAGGTGACAACCGGCACGCCAAATTCCGCTTCGAGTTGCGCAATCAGCGGCAGCGTCGGGAAGTCGGTGCAGGTGATGAGGATGGCATCGCTGCCGGGCATGAAAGCCGCCCGGACATGGTCAGCGACATGTTCCAGCGGCGTTTCGGCAATACGGACATAGTCAGCCGGTCCACTGGCACCGATGCCAAGCCCAATGAGATTGTCGACAGTGAAGCCGTTCTCTTCAAGAAACGCGGTCTCGTGCTGGTTGAGCTTGTCGTGATACGGGGTGGCGACAGACAGCCGCGTCGCGCCCAGCGTTTTCAGTGCATGGATGATCGCTGCCGAGGTGGTCACCGCGGTCACGCCCATGCTTTCGGTCAGGTGCTCCGGCAGGGAGTTGACCGGATTGATCATGGAGCCGGCGGTGCAGGCATAGGCGACGGCATCAACCCGCGCAGGCTTGAGCATGCCGAAAACCGCTTCGAGATCCTGCATCAGGCCTGCCTTGCCGGCTTCGCTGGTGGTGTCTCCATGGAGCGGCATGCGGTGAGTATGAAATGTCACGCCTTGCGGCATCATCCGAGACCACTCCGCCTCATTGACGGTGTTGGTCGGCGGGGTAATCAGGCCGAGCCTGGCTCTGTGACTGTAGGCCGACTTGTGCCGTGCAACCATTGTGGAATCCTCTTGTAGTTACCTATAGCACGTCTTTATGTGCAAATGTCCATACAAGATGTAAGGCTTGACCACCTCAGACGTGGTACTTTCTGACCGGTGTTTTCCGTCGCGAATTTGCTGTATTCGAAACTGCAGAGCATCCGCTCTGTACGACACAGAACATCGGAAGACCCTTATGGCCGCCAAAGAGGACATCCTGCCGCATAACAGCTTGCCGCGTTATGCGCAGATCCAGAAACAGCTTGAACAAAGACTGATGGACGGCGTCTATCCGATTGGCAGCCTGATGCCCTCGGAGCAGGAACTGTCGGCAGAATTCAACAGCAGCCGCACCACCATTCGCGAAGCATTGCGCTATTTGCGGGAACGCGGCTATGTGGAACGCAGGCAGGGTGTGGGAACGCGGGTGATTTCGGACACGACCCGGTCTACCTATTTCCAGTCCTTCACCTCGCTTGAGGAATTGTTCCAGGTCGCGATCGACACCTATTACGTGGTGATGGAGATCAAGACCGTGGCGCTTGATCCGGAGCTCGCCGAGCTTGTGGGTGGTCTTGCCGGTGAGGAATGGGTCTGCATCAGCGGTGTGCGCTGGACGGAAGCGGGCGGAAAACCGATCTGCTATGTGCAGAGCTATGTGCCCAAGCGCTTCCAGCACGTGGTAGATCCGTATCCGGATCACCAGGGACCGCTGTTTGAATTGCTGGAGCGCAATGCCGATGCAACGATCGAAGAAGTGGTGCAGGAAATCCGCGCGCTGCCGATGCCGGCGGACTTTATCCGGCAGCTCGGTTTGAAGCCGGGCTCCTGGTCGATGCAGCTGCTGCGCCGTTACGTGACCGAAAACGGTGTGCTGATCGCCTCGTTCAACTGGCATCCGGCTGATCAGATGACCTATCTGATGCGGATCCACCGCAGTCGCGAGCAACCGGCCGACTGAGGGCCCTGCCATCGGCCTGGTCATGTCACAAAGCCAGGTACAAAGCCGCTGTCTGAAGCCTCGATCCGCATGGCCGGGAAATAGCGCAGATGCGCCGGAATCAGCAGGTTGCCGGTTTCGGCAAAACGGTCGAACAGTTTCAGCCTGGTTTCGACAGCCATGGCCGGGTCGCTGCAAAAACGGCTAGTCCATTCCGGTTGATAGACCTGCACGGGGCTGTGAACGGCATCGGCACAAAACAACGCCTGTTGTGTGCCGTGGCACAGGCAGAGGCCGAGCTGGCCCGGCGTGTGCCCCGGAAGTGCCGTCAGAGACAGCCCACCGCCGATGTCAAAGCCATCTTCAACGAAGTCCGCGAGGCCTGCTTCAATGACCGGCATGACGCTGTCGTTGAAACAACCGTGATTGTGAACTCCGGGCGATGCCAGTTCCCGGGCTTGCCAATGGTCAAACTCCGCCCGGCCGATCAGGTAGCGTGCATTGGGAAAGGTTGGCACCCAGCGGCCGTCCACCAGCTGCGTGTTCCAGCCGACATGGTCGGTGTGCAGATGGGTGCACATGACGATGTCGATGTCCTCGGGCCGGAGTCCGGCCCGGGCCAGCCGTTCAAGATATCCGCTCGAGGCGCGCTGATCCCAGTCGGGACGGCGGGGGCGTGGCTTGTGTTCACCGACGCAAGTGTCAATCAGGATGGTGCGTCCACCGATGCGAACAAGATGGCTGTGCACGCCAAGCAGGATCTCGCCGGCGTCAAAGTCGACATGGTAAGGCGCAAGGTCAGCCCGATGCGGCTCCAATGTCTCGATCTTGCGGCCGGGGAACAAAAGGTCGATCGGCAATGCGAAGCGATCTAGATCCGAGATCGTGTCAATGGTGGCGGTGCCGAAGTTAAGCATGACGGTTCCCGCTACATGATCGCTGGTTTGGCGATGGACGGCTGGCAGCTCGCAGCAGCGGCCTCCGATGGCTGCAGGGCCTCGTCCCAGAGCCGGGCGATATACCGGCCTCCCGTTTTGCCGTTGGACTGATCGTCCGCCAGCCACAGGATTGCGCGGCGCATGATGGCTGCGGGCAGCAGGTTGCCGTCCGCGCCTTTCTTGTCGGCACTCGGCGGCAGCAGGTCGGTGTCGGCGGCTCCGCCCGGCAGGTAGACATTGACGTCGACACCGGTGCCGGCGAGATCCTGTGCCCAGACCCGCGACATGGCTTCAAGCGCCGCCTTGCTTGGACCGTAGGGGGCGTAGCCGCGCCGGACCATGGTCTGGTCGCTGGTGGATATGTTGATTACCTTGCCGAAACCGCGCGCCACCATTCCGGGCACAAGCGCCCGGGCTATGTTGAAGGCGCCGTTGACATTGGTGTCTATGATGTCTTTCCAGGCTGTTGGATCGGTTTCCCAGAATCGCGTCGGCTCGGTGTTGAAGGTCTCACTCACCCGGCGCATACCGAGCCCGGCATTGTTGATCAGCACATCGACATGGCCGAAGGCTTCAGCGGCTGTCGCGGCTGCTGCTTCGCACTGGGCGTAATCGGCGACATCGGCTGTCAAGGCGATTGCCCTGCCGGAGCCGAGGCTGTTGGCTTCCGCAACGGTCGCGTCAAGTGCCGGGCCGGGACGGGAGCCGACGACCGCAAGAGAGGCTCCGGCTTCCGCAAGCGCCAGAACCATCTCGCGGCCCAGGCCGCGTGAACCGCCGGTGACCATGATCGTGCGGCCGGCAAGCGAGGGATAGGTTGATGAGATATCGCTCATTCGGCTGCCATCCCCATCCGCGGCATCTTGCGTGGTTCGCGCGCGATGATGGTGGTCTTCATCTCGGTGAACATGGCCTGTGACCCCTTGGCCCCTTCGCGGCCCAGCCCCGACTGCTTGTAGCCGCCAAACCCGGTTCTCAGGTCGCGTACGATCGGGGTGTTGACCAGAACTGTTCCGGTTCGCAGTCCCGATGCCACCCGCATCGAGCGGTTGAGATCATCGGTCCAGACATAGCCGACAAGTCCGAAATCGCTTTCGTTGGCCTTGGCGACCACTTCGTCCTCGTCGTCAAACAGCTGCAGCGCTGCGAAGGGGCCGAAGATTTCTTCCTGGCAGATGGCCAGGTCATTGCCTGGCGCCAGCATGGCGGTCGGTTCGAAGAAGTAGCCGGTGTTGAGATTGGCGCAGCGGTGTCCGCCTGCGAGCAGGGTGGCGCCTTCGCCCAATCCGCTCTCGGCATAACGCTCCATGCGCTCTCTCTGGGCCTGGTTGATCATCGGGCCGATCTCGGTGCCGGCGACCATCGGGTCGCCGATCTTCAGCGCCTTGACCCGGCGGCTGAAGCTGTCGATGAAGCGGTCGGAGATTTTCCGGTCGACGAAGATGCGGCTGCCGGCCAGGCACATCTGGCCATTGTTCATGAAGGAGCTCATCAGCGCTGCGTCGATGGCCTGATCGAAATCCGCATCGGCAAAGACGATGTTGGCCGACTTGCCGCCGAGTTCCATTGCCGAGCCCTTGATGCCCTTGGCCAGAGACTGAAGGATCGCCGCCCCGGTGACCGTGCCACCGGTGAACGACACCATGTCGATACCGGGATGCGAGACGAGCGCCGTGCCTGTCACCTGACCGCGACCGTTGACCAGGTTCATCACGCCATCCGGCAGCAGCCCTTCGATGATCTGGAACAGCCGTGTGACGGTGAGCGGGGTCAATTCGGACGGCTTGACCACACAGGTATTGCCGAAGGCCAGCGCCCCGGCGATCTTCATCGCGGTCAGGCCCAGCGGCATGTTCCAGGGGCCGATCAGCGCGCAGACGCCGATGGGATCGTAGGTGACCAGGCTCATGAGGCCGGGCTCCTGGGTGAAGACCTCGCCCCCCGCCTGGTTGATGTACTCGCCAAAGAAGCGGAAATTCTGCGCCGCGCGCGGGATGTGAAAACCGCGCGTCTGCGTGAGCGGAATGCCTGTGTTGATGGTCTCCAGCATCGCCAGTTCATCGGCATGGTCGAGAATTGCATCATGGATCGCGTTCAGCGCCACCTGCCGTTCAGCGACGGTGGTCCTGCCCCAGGGCCCTGTGTCAAAAGCCGCGCGAGCCGCACGGACTGCCTGGTCGACTTCGTCAGCGGAGGATTCGAGCAGCGTCGCGACACGGGTTTCCGTCGCCGGATCAATGACGTCGATCTCCTCGGCGCCGGTCGGAGCCGTGAAGCGGCCGGAGACATAACCGCTGAGTTTCAGCGGAGTGCGGTAGAGTTGTTCACGAAGCTCGGACATGCAAAAATCCTCGAAAGTGTCATTTCGGCGCGCGAGATGCGTCGCCCAGCCTGGGTTTGGTGGAGAGAATATGGCCCGACAACGAGGCTGCCGCCCATTCGCTGTTGCGTGCGCTCAGCGCCGCGAGAATGTCCCGATGCTGCCAGTTCGAGCGCACGACATTGACCCGCTGATCCATCACGAACTGCTTGACCAGAATGAGCGGCAGGGCTGCTGCGGGCGCAGTCAGCCGCTTGAGCTGGGCGGAGCGGGCCGCATCGACAATCACGCCATGAAATTCGGTGTTGAGCGCAAGGAACCGCCCGACCACATCGCCGCTCTGATCGCTTTCGATCTCGGCCATGCCATCGATCAGGTATTGCAGCTTGGCCAGTTCGTCATCGGTGATTTTCTGGGCGGCGATCGAGGCCGCATAGCTCTCGTGCTGGGCCCGGATGTCAAAGATGATCGACACCTCTTCGGGGGAAAAATCGGTGACGAAACGATGCCGGTTGTTGACCGTTGCCAGCCCTTCACTGACCAGCCGCCTCAAGGCATCCCTGACCGGGGTGCGGCTGGTGCCGGTCATCGACGCCAGCATTTCCTCGGGCAGATGGTCACCGGGTTTCAGCCTGCCATCAAGGATGGCCTGGCGAATGCCGAGATAGGCTTTTTCGGCGGGACGCTGTGTATCGGCTTCCTCGCTGGGGCTCGCGCCCGCATCGGTCTTGATCACCATGTCGTCGCCGGAAAAGTCAGTCATCGTCAGTTCACCTCGATATGGCTCGCATGGTTTTCCATGTACCAGGCGGCAATTTCTTCGCGCGTGGCAAACCATACATCGTCAAACTGCTTGGCGTAGCGGATAAAGTCGCGCAATGCGCGAATCCGGTAGGGTTGTCCGATGACATGCGGATGCAGGCCGACATTCATGAACTTGCCGGTGGTCTCGCTTTCGGCATAGAGCCAGTCGAACTGTTCCTTGAACATCTGCAGGCCGCCTTCGGCGCCAAGCCCCTGACGCAAGAAGCTGAAATCATTGACCTCCGACGTGTAGGGGATCGAGACCATCGGCTTGCCGCTGCGGGTCTTGAGCATGTAGGGCTGGTCGTCGTTGAGCAGATCACAGGTGAAGATCAGCCCTTCTTCCGCCAGAATGTCGATGGTGTTGAGCGTCGAGCGCAACGAGCTCGAGAGCCAGCCCTTGGCCTTGAAGCCGCAGAATTCCTCATACACCTTCAGCGTCGCGCGGATCACTTCCCGCTCGGCGTCTTCATCGAACATGTTGTCGGTGAGCAACTCGCTTTGCACGTAATTATGCGCGACGATTTCCCATTTGCGGTCAAGTGCTGCCTGGACCACCTGAGGCCGCTCAAGCGCCATCTTGGCGTTGATGGTGCAGCTGGAAGGAACGCCTTCGGCATCGAAAATGTCGAACATGCGCCAGACGCCGACACGCTGGCCGTATTCGCGCCAGGTGTAGTTCGGATTGTCGTAGACATTGCCGGGAAGATCGCCGCCGACAATGCTCGGGCCGCCCGGATAGAACGGCTTCGGGGTATCGCGTACGGTATCCCAATGTTCGAGATTGGTGGTCAGGATCACAGCCAGCCGTTTGCCATCCGGCCATTTGAGTGGCTTGCGTTCGCTGATCGGAATGAAATCGTAATGCATGGTGGTGCTCCCGGGACAAGCCTCAGTGATGCGACAGAAGTGAGCCCCAGCCCTGGATCTTGTCGTCAATGCCGTTCTGGCGCAGCCCGTACCAATAGGTCGCGGTGTTGATGGCGATGACCGGCTTGCCGAGCCAGAATTCGGCAATACCGGCGACACGGGCCATGGCCAGATTGGTGCCGACCTGCACGATTGCCTCGACGCTCTCGTCGTTGACCTCGTTGATGCAATCACGCAGTTCTTGCTCGCTGACATGGGCGATCTGCATCGGGCTCGGGCATTTCAGACCCTTGAGGTGCACCACCTCGTAGCCGCAGTCGGTGAAGAACTTGATCACCTGCTTGTCGCCGACCGGCATGTAGGGCGTGACAACGCCGATGCGCTTGATGTCACCATATTTGGATAAGGCTGCCTGGCAGGCGTCGGATCCCATTGTCACCTTGACGCCGGCGCGCTCTTCGACACGCCGCTGCAATTCGACCGAACCGTCAAGTCCGTCCCAGAAGGTCTCCGCCGACATGCCCATGACCAGATGGTCGGGGCTGCAGGTCATGACTGAATCGATCGAGTCCATGATCGCGGCGCGAATATTGTCGATCAGCGCGAGAAAGTCCTCGTCGCTGTTGACCGGATCATCCGGGATGGTGATGCGCGAAAAATGATTGGTCACGCCGACCGGCCGCATCGAGTCAAACTCGGGTTGCACGGAGGTGTTGGTGGAAGGGGCGATAACGCCGAATTTCTTTCGGTAACCGAGACTGTCGACCATGGCTGAATGTCCTTTCTAAACGTGTGGGCGTGCCCGGCCCGGGTTATGCAACGTCCTCGAGATCGCGCAGCGACTGGATCATCGAAGAGCGCATCAGGTAATCCTTGTGAGCCGCTGGATCTTCGACAATGCGGCGCAGCTCGTCGTGATAGGCCAGCCGGGCGGCAGGATCGTTTTCCGCCATCATCTTGCGGTTGCGCAGGGACTGTTCCTGAACGGTCTCGATCGCGACCTTGCGGCGCTGGCGGTTGTAGCGCTCGGTGATTTCGATCGGCGCCTTGCCGGTCCACACATCGGCCAGCTTGTCACAGAGATTGACCGCATCGTGTATGCCGCCGTTCATGCCCATGCCGCCGAGCGGGTTGTTCAGATGGGCTGAATCGCCGGCCAGGAAGACACGGCCAGCGACATAGGCAGAGGCAACGCGCTGGTGAACCCGGTAAGCGGTGGCGTGAACCAGTTCGTAGCTACCCGATTTCGGGCACAAAGCCTGGAGCCGGCGCTCCATCGCTTCAGGCGCCTTGATCTGCTCTTCGGTCTGGTTCGGGTCCGTCGGCAACAACACGCGCCACAGCGTTGGTGTGCGCAGGAGCACCGCCCATTCGCTGGGGTCGGTCAGATAGGCGATTGGCGCCAGGTCCGGAATCGCTTCGACAAAATCGAAATTTGTCGACATCGACAGGAAGATTTCGGGAATGGTGAGGCCGTCAAAAGAGATCCCGAGCGTCTTGCGAATGGCGCTGTGGGCTCCGTCGCAGGCAATCAGGAAAGACCCTGAGAGATCTTCCTGGCTGCCATCGCCATGCGCGACGGTCAGGGTTACGCCGGTCTCGTCCTGGCGGACTTCTGTCGCCTTGGCGTCGTAGATCAGTTCGATCTGGCTGTCGGCCTCGATCAGGTCGCGCAGCTCTTCGGACAGTTTCCACTGCTCGCATTGCAGGCGGTAGGGATGGTTTGTCTCTCCGGCCAGCAGCCCGAGATCAAATGTGGCGACCACGCCTTCATTGCGGTCGCGGAATTGCCAGGTCGGGCAGATCAGACCTCTCTCAATCAGTTTGCTGCTGACGTCGAAGCGATCCAGCATGTCCAGCGTCGGCGGATGGAAAGTGGATGCTCGCAGGTCGCGCGGCAGGTCACGACTTGTCTCTACAATTGTGACCGGAATTCCGGCCTGTGACAGACAGCACGCCGAAACCAGCCCTACCGGGCCCGCCCCAACGATCAGTACGCGATCTTTTTCCGCCTTCATTATCGATTTTTCTCCGTCAATGTTCCGCTTGACAAGGCTCAAGTGCTAAATCATTGTGTACAACATGTCACGACATTTAAAGCGAAAAAATTCGCAGCGGCGTGATTATGTGAGGCGGACGGCGAAAGCAGCGTCCGAAATTTCGCGATGAATGGGCGCAGGCGCGTTCTCGCGGAAAAGATCAAAAACAAGCGCCAAAAAGGCGTAAAATGAGGGAATACGGTGTTGAAGTTCATTAAATCAGGGTCTGATCCCGCTTTTCTCGTCGTTTGAATCCGGTGTGGTGGGGCTGTCGGGCAGGGTTGTCTCGAGCTTTAAGCTCGGTGATCCTTTTGGATGGTTCCAGTCTTGATTGTATACAAATACGAGAGAAGAACTCATGTTGTTGATACAGCAATTGCTGAACGGGGTGATGCTCGGAAGCGTTTATGTCACGGTCGCCGTGGCCTTCACGCTGACCATCGGCGTACTCAATTTTCTGAATTTCACCATTCCCACCTTGTTCATGCTGGCCGGCATGATTGGTTGGGCTCTGGCCTATTGGGGGCTGCCATTCGGGCTGTCCGGGCCGCTGTCCTGGCCGATGGCGCTGTTCTTCGGTGTCGTGGTTTCGATCCTGGCGTCGCTGGTGGTCGAGCGCTTCACCTTCCGTTACCTCAAGACCAAGTATGGCGATTCAACCGAACACGCCATTCCGCTGGTATCCTCGCTGGGCTTTCTGCTGGTGCTCGAGAACCTGGTGCGGATCGGCTACGGCACCGATGCGCAGCGGTTTCCCGGGCCAAGTCACGATCTGACCATGAACATAGGCGGCATCTTTGTCCGCATCCCGCAACTGGTCAGCCTGTTCCTGGTGGTGCTGATTGTGGTTGGGCTGACCTGGCTGCTCAAGCGCAGCCGCATCGGCCGAGGCTTGCGCGCCATCGCCGAAAACCCCGATGCGGCCAATATCCTGGGTGTCGATACACGGCGGGTTGTGCCCATCGTCTTCATGCTCACCGGCCTGCTTTGCGGTCTCGCCGGTGCATTGTTTGCCGTCAATTATGGCGAGGTGTCACCGCAGATGGGTGAGGACATCGGCACCAAGGCAATCGCCGGCATGGTGGTGGGCGGGCTCGGCTCGATCTGGGGCGCCGTGCTTGGCGGCCTCATTGTCGGGCTGATCGAGATGCTGACAATTCACTTCTTTGGCGCGGACACGGTGCAGGTCGCGGTCTGGGGACTGCTGTTGCTCACCCTGTTCGTTCGCCCTCAAGGCCTGTTTGGCCACAACTCCATCGGCAAGGGGAAGCTCTGAAGATGAGTGGCTACTGGGCAGGCATTCTCACGATCCTGGCGATCAACATCATTTTCGCCTACGGCATCTTTCTTCCTGTTGCGACAGGACAACTCAATCTTGGCGGCGCTGGTTTCCAGGCCATCGGCGCCTATGGCGCAGCGTTTCTTTCGGCCTCCTTCGGGCTGCCGGTTCCGGTCACCATCGGCGTTGGAATGCTGGTTGCCGGTATCACCGGTTATCTGATCGCCTTCCCGCTGCTGAGAACCCGCGGGGTCTATCTGGTGCTGGCAACCTTTGCCTTTGCAGAGGTTGTCGCTGGGCTGATCCTGAATTCCGATACTTTCGGTGGCGCCATGGGGCTCTCCGTCCCCGCCTTCATCGACTGGCACGTCGCGGTGATTGCCGCAGCTGTTGTCACCGTGTTCATCTTCTATCTGATGTCGACCCGCTTCGGCCTGACCATGCGTGCCGCCCATGATGATGAGGTTGTCACCGACCTGATGGGCGTCAATGTCCGGGGCGTACAGGTTGCGGCCTTCGCCATCGGCGGTGCGCTGGCAGGGCTGGCGGGCGGGCTTTACGCGCATTCGTTCAATTTCGTCGAGATCCAGAGCTTCAATGCACTCGTCTCCATCTATGTGCTGCTCTACGTGCTGCTCGGCGGTACGCAGACCGCATGGGGTCCGCTCGCGGGCGCGACATTCTTCACCCTGCTTCCAGAAGCCCTGCGGACAATCCTGCCGGCGCTGAAGAGTTCGATCTACTGGCTTGCCGGCGCCGAGGGTCCGGTGGCCGCACCTGACGATTCCTGGCGGTTTGTCATTCTCGGTGCCTTGACCATTGCGATGATGGTGCTGCGCCCCGAAGGACTGATCACGCGCACCCTGGTCGAGCGCATCAGCTTCCGCCGCTCCAACACTGACAAGGGAGCGCTGGCATGACCGCCTTGTTATCTCTCACCAATGTCTCGAAGAATTTTGGTGGTCTTACCGTCATCAACGATGTCAGTTTCGACGTGCCTGCGGGCTCCCGGATGGCATTGATTGGCCCAAACGGCGCCGGCAAGACCACGATCTTCAATCTGATCTCCGGCGTCTATGAACCATCCGCAGGCGAGATCCGGCTCGAAGGCCAGGAAATCTCGGCCGTCGCTTCGCGCAGCCGCATCGGACTTGGCATTGCCCGCTCGTTCCAGAACATCCGGCTGATGCCGCATTTGTCGGTGCTGGAAAATGTCATGCTTGGCCAGCAGGCGAGGGCGGGCAGCCTGACCGACATGTTGTCGCCGCTCCGGCGGTCGAAATGGCGGCGCGAGGCGGAAGATCTGCTCGACCAGATGGGCCTCGACACGTTCCCCGGCGAAGTGGTTGCGACCCTGCCTTACGGCATTCGCAAGAAGATCGAGGTGGTGCGCGCACTCGTTGCCAAGCCGAAGATCCTGATGCTCGATGAACCTGCCGCCGGGCTCAACAACACCGAGACCGCCAATCTCAAGGACTTCCTGATGAAGATCGCGGCAAGTGGCGTGACCCTGATTGTCGTCGAGCACGACATGAGCCTGGTGCGCAGCCTGTGTGACCATGCAGTTGTGCTGAACTTCGGCGAGAAGATCTATGACGGTCCGACCGCCGAAGTTCAGAACGATCCGCATGTGCTGGAAGCCTATCTTGGAACCCGGCATGCCGGGAAGGAGGCAACCGATGTTGCTTGATGTGAAAGGCCTTGATGTCCGTTATGGCCGGACACACGCGGTCAAGAATGTGAACCTCAGCGTGGCCGAAGGCGAGATCGTCACGGTGCTTGGTGCAAATGGCGCCGGCAAGACATCGCTGTTGCGCGCGCTGCAGGGCGCGGTTCGCCCGGCCTCCGGCACAATCTCCTATGATGGCCATGATCTCTCCCGCGCCAGCCCGGCCGCGCGTGTCAGTTCAGGCATGATGCTGGTGCCGGAAGGACGGCAGATCTTCGTCTCGATGACCGTGCATGAAAACCTCCAGATGGGAGTCTACCTGCGCTCGGACCGGGACGTGGCCCGCGATCTCGATGCGGTCTACGACCGATTCCCCAATCTGGCAGAGCGCCGTGACATGAAGGCCAGTGTGCTTTCGGGCGGTGAGCAGCAGATGCTTGCGATTGGCCGAGCGCTGGTCGGCAGGCCCCGGCTGATCATGCTGGATGAACCCTCACTCGGGCTGTCGCCGCTTTTCGTGGCCCGCCTGTTTGACCTGATCGTCGAGCTCAACAAGAGCGGCATCAGCATTCTGCTCGTCGAACAGAATACCACCATGGCACTTGATGTCGCTCAACGAGGCTATGTCCTCGAGCTCGGCAAGGTCGTCATCGAGGATAGCGCTGCGGCGCTGTCAAAGAACACCGCACTGACCGAGGCCTATCTCGGTGGCGGCAACGAAGAACCGGCGCCCGGTTTTACCGGAACACAAGCATGACGTCGGCGGGAACTGCAACTGCACTCGAATTTTCCACAAAGGGAGACTTTTCATGAGCATCAAATCAATCCTGGCCGCGGCCGCACTGTCGCTTCTCGCCAGCACCGCCTGGGCGGAAGACACCATCAAAATCGGCAACATCGTCGTCACTGCGGGCTTCCTGAAGAGCGCCGGCGAGCCGACGCTGACGGCTGTCGACATCGCCGTTGACGAGATCAACGCCTCGGGCGGCATCAATGGCAAGCAGGTCGAGGTGATCCGCTTCGACACCGGTTCCGACCCGAAACAGGCATCCGTGGGCACGCGCAAGCTGGCGCAGGATGACGGCGTTCTGGCGATTGTCGGGCCGTTCTCGTCCGGTGAATCAGCTGTCGCCTTCAACGATGCGGAACGGCTGAAGGTGCTCATGATGCCGACATCGGCTTCAGCTCCCGGCCTGACCGAAGGGCGCAAATATGGCTGGCGCCTGACCGAGGACGAGCACAAGCAGTTCGGCCGCTTGCTCAAGTCGCTGAAGGCCAACGGCATCAAGTCCGACACGGCCGAGATCGTCTATATCTCCGAGGAAGTCGTCTCCAACGCGGCCGGCACAAAACTGTATCCGGCCTTGCTGAAGGAGGCCGGTATCACTCACGGTGACCCGATCCCGGTTCAATACAAGAGCTTCGACATGTCGGCTCAGGCCGCCCAGATCATGGCGTCCAATCCGGACCTCGTCGCCATCGCGGCATTGCCGGATTCCGCCTCCAAGGTCATCGGCGAGCTGCGCCGGCAGGGCTATGAAGGCCGCATCATCGGCTCGCAGATTTTCTCCGATCCCAATGTTGTCGAACTGTTTGGCCCCGAAGGCAACGGCACCATGCTGATGGCAGGTTTCTGGAAGGGCTTCAGCCCGGAAGCGCAGGCCTTCAACGACAAGTTCGTGGCCGAAACCGCCAAGCGGGGTATCAAGAAGGCCGGCGCGCACCATTCCGATGCGCAGGCCTATGACACCTTCTTCCTGCTCAAGCAGGTGATGGAAAAGGTCGGCACCACCGGTGATCCCGCAAAGCTTGAAGAAGAGCGTGAAGCAATCGTCGCAGGCATGGAAGGCGTGACGTTTTCGGGTATCCTCGGCGACGACATCTGCTTTGATGGTCACGACGCCGAGCTTCCGGGCTACGTCATCGAGATCAAGGATGGTGAATGGACCAAGTTCGACTCCGCGCCTGCCGACAAGTGCGAGTGATGCAACCGACCTGTGCAGCCTCGTGCTGCTCAGGTCACTCCGGCAGGTGGCATTCAAGCCAGACTGCGCGCACCAGATTTCAAGGGGAATGAGAAATGTTGAAACGTTTGATAATGGCCGTCGTGCTGGCAGGTGCCGCGTGTAGCGCAGCCTCCGCCCAGACGGTGGGCCTTGCGACGACCAAGGGCGGCGCGACCAACCAGATCGCTGTTGCGCTGGCGAAAACGATCACCGAGAAATCCGATCTGATGGTCCGGCCGCAGATCATGGCAAATACGGCCCAATATCTGCCGCTGGTCGACACCGGCCGCGTCGAATTCGGCATTGCCAATTTTCCGCAGACATCGAACGCCATTTCGGGCACCGGCATGTCCGAAGGCGAGCCGCATCCGAACCTGCGTTTGGTCGGTCTGCTGATACCGTTCAACGCCGGCTTGATGGTCACCAACGACTCCGGCATGAAAACCATGGCCGACATGAAGGGCAAACGGTTGCCGCGGTTCCCGGAAGGCTCCCTCGGCGACATCATCATGAAGGCCTCGCTGGAAACGGCTGGCCTGACCTATAACGATGTCACCAGCGTACCGATCGCCAACTTCCCGGCGATGTTCCAGGCGGTCAAGGACGGCACCACCGATGTGTCGATCGCCACGGCCGGGTCGCAATCAGCACTTGATATCGATGCCTCGACCGGCGGCGCGCGCTTCCTCGACTTCAAGGATGGCGACGATAAGGTGCTGGAAAAGACCTTGCCCGGGGTCTCGCTGAAAAAGGGAACCGATCTGCCTGAATCTGCCGGTGTCACGGCTGACACGGTGATCATGTCCTACGATTACACCCTGTTTGCCAATGCGGAGGTCTCCAACGAGATCGTCGCCACGGTGGCCAAGGCGCTCTACGAAGGCAAGGAAAGCCTTGTGGCTGCGGGCCCGATCTGGAGCGAGTTTGATCCGGCAAAGCTTGCCCATATCACCACGCTCGAGTTCCACCCCGGTGCGATCGAGTTCTACAAGAGCGCGGGCATCTGGACCGGCGACTGAGCGGTCATGCAGATCACGGCACAGGCCAACCTGTTGCCTTGAATGAAAGCAGGACGCCGCTTGCAAAGCTTTGAGGCAAGCGGCGTCCTTGCCCCCGGTATCCCGCGCGATTGGAGAGACAAAATTGGCTGAAGCGCAGGGCAACAAGGCAATGAACATTGTCGCTTCAATCTTCTCGTTGTTCGTTCCCGTGGTTGCGGTCCTGTGGGTCATGGCTGTGCCGCAAAGGCTGGGCCTGCTTGTCTACCCCGAACAGGTGGTCGTGCTGATGCTGGGCGCGGCCCTTGTGGTGGTGTTTTGCAGACCCGCGACGTCGCCGATCATGGTTCCTGTCAACGCGGTGCTCGCCGCAATCGCCGCCGTGCTGAGCTGTTATGTCTATGTCCGCTTTCCTGTCCTGTCCGAGGCGACGCACCGGTATCCGACCGAAACCCTGCTGATCGGCATCGCCGTCACGCTGCTTACGCTGGAAGCCCTGCGGCGGGTGGTTGGCTGGACCCTGATCTTCATTTTTCTGGCGCTGTTTCTCTACGCGGTCTTTGGCGACTGGGTGCCCGGTCCGCTTCAGGGCAGGCCGATGGCTGCGGGCGATGTGCTGCGCTTCATCGGAGCGGACTCCTCCGCCGTCTGGGGACAGGCCCTGCAGATCGCCGCCTTCGTTGTCGTGATTTTCGTTCTCTTCGGAGGCTTGCTGATGGCCAGCGGTGGCGGTGATTTCTTCACCCAGCTTGCCATGCGCGTGGCAGGCAACGGCCCGGGCAATTCGGCCAAGGTGGCCGTCACGGCTTCTGCGCTGTTCGGCACGGTGTCCGGCAGCGCCGTCTCCAATGTGATGTCGACCGGGATCATGACCATTCCGCTGATGAAGCGGGCCGGGTTCAAACCCGCCCAGGCGGGGGGAATTGAAGCCGTGTCTTCAACCGGCGGCCAGCTGATGCCACCGGTGATGGGAGCGGCTGCATTCCTGATGGCCGAAATCCTGCAGGTGCCTTACAAGACCATCGCTCTGGCGGCGCTGCTGCCGGCGATCCTCTATTACCTATCGCTCTATGTGCAGATCGATTTCATTTCGCGCCGGGATGACATTCCTTCCTTGCGTGACATTCAGCGCAACACCTTTGCCACCGTCATCCGCGAAGGGTGGTTGGCCATTGTCGCATTCACGGTGCTTCTGACCGGCATCTTCTACTGGAACATGCGCGCCGAGGTGGCGGCTGTCTGGGCGGTGGTGGCGCTGGTGATCGGCGGGTTCGTTCTTGGTCTGGTCAAGCGGAGCGGGCAGGGCATGTCGCCTGCCCAGATTCTGAGCGCTGTTGTCGACACCGGACGCGCCACCTGCGATGTGCTGTTGATCACGGCTGTTGCAGGCATGATCATCGGCCTGATTTCGACCACAGGATTTGGTTTCGCGCTGTCGATCTATCTGCTCGACTTCGGCGACAAGAGCATGTTCGGACTGCTGTTGCTGACTGCGGCCATCAGCATCGTGCTGGGGCTTGGTCTGCCGACGACGGGCGTCTATCTGCTGCTCGCTTCCTTGGCCGCGCCTTCGCTGGTGCAGCTTGGCATCGAGCCGATCGCGGCGCACATGTTCGTGCTTTATTACGGCATCCTCTCGATGATCACACCGCCCATCGCGCTGGCAAGCTTTGCCGCGGCCAGCCTGTCTGGTGCGACCAAGAGCGCGACCGAGCTGGAGGCATTCCGTTTTGGCTGGATCGCCTATTTCCTGCCGTTCCTGTTCATCTACAAGCCCGGCCTGCTGCTGGTTGGGTCCTGGTTCCACATCGGCTACGTCTTTGCCAGTTCGCTGATGGCACTGGTGCTGGTCACCGGCGGTCTGGTTGGCCATGCGCTTCGGCCGCTGCACCCGGTGCTGCGGGCTTTCTGGCTGGTGGTGGGCGTGCTGGTGATCATGCCGCTCTCGCAGCTGGGCGGGCTAACGCTGGAATATTCCGTCAGCGCATTGGGTCTTGTGCTGCTGGTCCTGTCCTTCGTCCTCAGTCCCAAAGCGGCCGAGGTGAAGGCCTGAGGGCTTGTCGGCCGGGCCTACTCTGCCGTCCAGCCACCGTCGACGAGAAGTGACGATCCGGTCATCAAGCCGGACGCGTCGCTGGCGAGCAGGATCAATGCTCCTGCCAGGTCTTCGACCTGCCCAACCCGCCCAAGCTTGATCTTGGAAAGCACCGAAGCCTTGAAATACTCGTTCTCGAAGTAAGGCGCGGTCATGGGTGTTTCGATGAAGGTGGGACCGATCGAATTGACCCGGATGCCATGCGGGGCAAGTTCGACGGCCATGGATTTTGTCATGCCTTCGATGGCAAATTTCGTGGTGCAATAGATGGTCCGGTCTTTGGCGCCGACATGGCCCATCTGGGACGACATGTTGATGATCGAGCCGGGACGGCCCGCCGCGATCAGGCGCCTTGTCACCGCCTGCGCGACGAAGAACGCGGCCTTGACGTTGAGCGCGTTGACCAGATCGAAGGCCTCCGGCTCGACATCCACGAAAGGTCCCGGACGGTTGGTGCCGGCATTGTTGACCAGAATGTCGAAGGCCGGCGCCTCCGCGATCACGGCGCGCACGGCGCTGGTATCGGTCACGTCGAGCACCAGTGCCTCGGCGCGGCCGCCATCCTTGATGTTCGCGTCCGCGGCGGCGGCAATGTCTGTTTCACTGCGGGCAGCGAGGGTGACATGTGCGCCATAGGCCGCCAGGGCCCGGGCGGCGAGCAGTCCTATTCCGCGCCCGGCGCCGGTGACCAGCGCACGCTTGCCATCAAGCCGGAACAGGTTGCTCAGATCTGTCATCTTCTACTCCGCGGCAGTGCCATAGGGGATATTCTTGCCGCCGTAGCGACGGACCCGGACATTGGCCTGTTCGGCATGGCCGGTAAAGCCCTCCAGCATGCACAGCCGCGAGCAGTATTCACCGATCATCGCAGAGGCTTCGTCTGTCAGGACTCGCTGGTAGGTCACGGTCTTGAGGAATTTCCCGACCCAGAGGCCACCGGTGTAACGCGCGGTCTTCTTCGTTGGCAGTGTATGATTGGTGCCGATGACCTTGTCACCGAAAGCGACATTGGTTCTGGGGCCAAGGAACAGCGCACCGTAATTGGTCATGTTGTCGAGGAAGTAATCCGGGTCCCGGGTCATCACCTGCACGTGCTCCGAAGCGATGTCATCGGCCACCTTGACCATTTCAGCCTCGTCCTCACAGACGATGACTGCGCCGTAGTCGTTCCATGCCTGGCGGGCAATCTCTCCGGTCGGCAGAATGGTGAGCAGCCGCTCGACTTCCGCCATCGTGTCCCGGGCAAGCTTTTCCGAGGTGGTCAGAAGGATGGCGGGCGAGTTCGGGCCATGTTCAGCCTGGCCGAGAAGGTCGGTGGCGCAAATCTCGCCGTCCACGGTTTCGTCGGCGATGACCAGTGTTTCCGTCGGACCGGCAAAGAGATCGATGCCGACACGACCGTAGAGCTGACGCTTGGCTTCGGCGACGAAGGCGTTGCCGGGGCCGACCAGCATGTCCACCGGAGCCACCTGCTCGGTTCCAAGCGCCATGGCCCCGATCGCCTGGATGCCACCGAGGCAATAGATCTCGTCGGCGCCGGCAAGATGCTGGGCGGCGACGATTGCCGGCGCCGGTTTGCCCATGAAGGGCGGCGCGCAGGTAATGATCCGCGGCACGCCGGCCACCTTGGCGGTGACAACCGACATGTGCGCCGAAGCCAGCAGCGGGTATTTGCCGCCAGGCACATAGCAGCCGACCGAGTTCATCGGAATGTTCTTGTGGCCGAGCACGACGCCCGGAAGCGTTTCGACTTCGATGTCGAGGAGTGCCGCGCGCTGATGTTCGGCGAAATTTTTCACCTGTTCCTGTGCGAATTTGATGTCATCGATGTTGCGCTGGGAGAGTTCGCTCAGGCAGCTTCTGATCTCGCTGTCGGTCAGGCGGTAGTCGTCGCGGTCCAGAGCGTCGAACTTGACCGACATCTCCCGCACTGCGGCCTGACCGCGGGATGCAATGTCCGCCAGCGCGGTTTCGACGGATGCGCGGACCTTGCTGTCCTCGCTGGCGATCGCGTCGGCCTGTTTGCCTTGCTTGAGGTATTTCATTGTCAAATCTCCATTCAAAGCTGATGTGAGCGCCGCACTGGCGTCATGTCAAAGGCAATAACGTCACGCCAGCGGATCGGCGACGTCGCGCTTCATGCGCCGCAGCGCTAGGATGCGGCTGTCCCGCCAGGCCTGGCGCTCGGCGACCCTGTCACCGGGGATGCGGGTTGCGAGACGCTTGTGGGCGTCTGCAATCTGCTCCGGCGTCCAGTCATAGTCGGTCCGCGCGGATTGACCGAGATGCCGCATCATCGGGCCAAGCCGGTCGACAAATCCCTGCAGCCCGTCGGGCGCGTTGAGGTGGGCGACCTCGAACGGACCGATGGAGGCCCAGCGAAGTGCCAGCCCGTCGGTCAGGACAGCATCGATGTCTTCGGGCGTGCAATAGCCTTCGCCGACAAGATGCAGGGCTTCGGCCACCAACGTGAACTGCAGCCGGTTGAGGATGAAGCCGTCAATTTCTTTCTTGAGCACAATCGGCCGCATGCCGGCCTCGGTCATAAGTGCTCGAGCTTGTTCCAGCACCTCAGGGCTGGTCCAGTTTGTGCCGCACAATTCCACAAGAGGAATCAGTGAGGGCGGATTGACCGGGTGGACCACCAGGGCCCGTTCCGGGTTGGCGATATGACCAAGAAAATCCGATCCGGGGATGGCCGAGGTGGAGGAGGCCAGAATGGCATCCGGCCGTGCATTGGCGGCGATCTCGGCGAAAACCTGGCGCTTTACATCGACATCTTCGCGCACGCTTTCCTGTACGTAATCGGCCCCGCCGACTGCTTCGCCAATCGATGCAACGGGAAGGATACGGGCGAGGACCGTGTTCACCGGCTCGTCGAGCATGCCGTTGTCAGCAAAAAGCTCCAGTGTTTGCCTGGCGCCAGACAGGGCGCGCCCTGCGGCTTCGCCTCCGAGCGAATCGTAAAGCCTGACCTGGTGCCCCGCGCGGGCAAAGACGACAGCCCAGGCCCGTCCAACGGTCCCGGCGCCGATACAGGCGACGGTGCTCATTCTGCTGCGTCTTTGGGCTCACGCGCCCAGCGCCGTTCGAAATCCCAGACGTCATCGAAGCCGATCAACGAGTTGAATTCGCTGAAATCGAAAAGCGGCACGTCCGGTGAAAGCGAGGTTCCCTCGTTCTTCAGAAGATTGAGCACCGCTTCGGCCGCGGCCGCTGCGGCAAGGCCGGTGGCGGCGGGGAAGATCGCCATGTTGTAGCCGATGTCCTGCATCTCGGCCTTGGAGCGGATCGGCGTGCGGCCACCATCGGCCATGTTGGCCATCATCGGCTTGGAGACGCGGCGGCAGGCTTCGCGCATCTCGTCTTCGCTTTCGAGCGCTTCGAGGAAAACCACATCGGCACCCGCATCTCCATAGGCAAGCCCGCGTTTCAGCGCGCCTTCGAAGCCATCGGTCTGGCGCGCATCGGTGCGGGCGATGATCAGGGTTTCCGGATTGCGCCGCGCTTCCACCGCGACCTTGACCTTTTCCACCATGTCGATGATCGGCACCACCCGCTTGAACGGCGTGTGGCCGCATTTCTTCGGAAACTCCTGGTCCTCGATCTGGATTGCCGCCACACCGGCCTCTTCATAGCCGCGCACGGTGTGATGTACGTTGAGAAGACCGCCATAACCGGTGTCAGCATCTGCAATGACGCCCGCATTGGAGGTGCGGCACAGCGTGGCGACCCGATCCACCATCTGGGTATAGCTGGCAATGCCGGCATCGGGCAGACCCAATGCCGAGGCCGTCATCCAGTAGCCCGAGGCGTAAACGAAATCGAAGCCCACCTTGTTGCAGACCGCTGCTGTGATCATGTCATGGATACCCGGCGCCAGCACAAATTGTCCGGATTCAAGGGCGGCCTTCAGGCTCGGTTTGCTCATTGTTGGGTCCTGTCAGTTATGGGGCGCCTGGGATCCGCCCCGGGAGGTAATTGTGAGCCGGTCACCTGGCGCGGGTATCGGCAAAAAGACGTTCCAGCCGTCCGTCATCGAGAAACAGCCACGGCTGGCTGGCGCGCAGGCGCGCTTCGAAGGCTGCAATCTCATCGGCGTCGTCAGCGAGGATGCTGCCGATTTCATCGAGGCCGAGCATCAGCGTGCGGCGCCGGTAGGGGTCGATATCGAACCCTATGACCTCACCATCAGGAAGTTCTACCGTCTGGGTTTCGAGATCGACCGTGATCGGCTTGCCGCTTTCCGCAGCCAGCATCACCCGCTCATGCGCGTCGCCCTGAATGACCAGCGGCAATGCGCCGTTCTTGAAACAGTTGGAATAGAAGATCTCGCCGAAGCTTGGGGCAATGACGCAGCGAATGCCGAAATCCGTCAGCGCCCAGACCGCCTGTTCTCGGCTGGAGCCGGAGCCGAAATTGGCGCCGGCGACCAGAATTTCCGCCTGGTCGAATGGCGGGGTGTTGAGAACGAAATCGGTCCTGGTGCCGTCGCGCCTATGGCGGCGTTCGTGAAACAGGTGTTTGCCAAGGCCGGCCTTGTCGAGCAGCAGCAGGAAGCGGGCGGGAAAAATGACATCGGTGTCGACATCGGCTTCGCGCAGGGCAGCCGCCGGGCTGGTGATTTTGGTGAATTTCTGCATCAGGTGGTGGGTCCCAGTTTGCGCACATCGATGAGGTGGCCGGCGATTGCGGCTGCGGCGGCCATCGCCGGGCTCATCAGATGCGTGCGGCCGCCCTGGCCCTGGCGGCCTTCGAAATTGCGGTTGGAGGTGGAGGCGCAGCGCTCGCCGGGCTTGAGCCGGTCGTCATTCATCGCCACGCACATGGAACAGCCCGAGGCCCGCCATTCGAACCCCGCGTCGATGAAGATGCGGTCGAGACCTTCGCTCTCGGCCTGCTTTCGCACACTGGCCGAGCCGGGAACGGCAATGGCAGTAACCGTTGGCGCGACCTTGCGGCCTTTGACGATGGAGGCTGCAATGCGCATGTCCTCCAGCCTGCCATTGGTGCACGAGCCGATGAAGACGTGGTCCACGTCGATCTCTTCAAGCGGCATGCCCGGCTTGAGATCCATATAGGCAAGGCTGCGTTCCATCTTGGTGCGCCGGATCGGATCTGGTTGATCTGCGGGATCTGGCACGCGTTCCGAGACCGGGCTGGTTTCGCCCGGGTTGGTTCCCCATGATACATGCGGGCTCAGCGCTGCGACATCAAGGTCGACTTCCTTGTCGAACACGGCATCAGCTTCGCTCGGGAGTGTTTGCCAATGTGCGAGCGCTGCCTCCCAGGCTTCGCCGGCGGGAGCAAGCGGCCGCCCCTTGAGGTAGGAGAAGGTCGTCTCGTCCGGTGCCACCATGCCGACCCGGCTGCCGGCCTCGATCGACATGTTGCACAATGTCATGCGCGCTTCCATCGACAGCGTGGAAATGGCGGGGCCTGCATATTCGATGGCGTAGCCGACACCGCCATTGGTGCCGATCTTGGCGATCAGGGCCAGGATGATGTCCTTGACTGCGACGCCAGGCTGCAGCGCGCCATTGAGCGTGACCCGCATCGTCTTCTGTTTTCTCTGACGCAGCGTCTGCGTGGCGAATACGCATTCACATTCGCTTGCACCAATGCCAAAGGCGATTGCGCCAAAGGCGCCGTGGGTGGAGGTATGACTGTCGCCGCAGACCAGCGTGGCGCCGGGCAGGGTAAAGCCCAGTTCAGGCCCGATAACGTGGACAATCCCGTGCCGGTCATCGGTCATTGTGATGTAATCGATACCGAAGCGCGCACAGTTTTCGATCAGGCGCTCAACCTGCCGCGCGGCCAGCCCTTCGGCCAGCGGCAGATGCCTGTCGCGGGTCGGAACGGCGTGGTCAGCCACCGAAATATGTGCTGATGGCCGTGCCAAAGCCCGGTTTTGCTCGATAAGACCGGCAAAAGCCTGGGGGCTGGAAACTTCCTGCACCAGGTGGCGGTCGATGTAGAGCAGGGACGTTCCGTCGTCGTAATCCCTGACGACGTGGCTCTGCCAGACTTTTTCATAAAGGGTTCTTGCGGTCATTTGCGTTTTTCGGTCCCGAGGCATGGTGGCGACGATGCGGACGACCCGGATCGGCGCAGAAAAATGTCGGAGCCCAGCGCATTTTCCTGTTGCGGATGGGCGGAAAGGCAATCTATGTTGAATTGAATACGCATGCAATATCATTTTGGATAGGCCTGCGAGAAGGGGATCACAATGCGCATAGAGGAATTGTCATGAGACTAGGCGTCGACGTTGGTGGCACGTTCACCGATCTTCTGCTGCACGATGAAAAAACGCAGCGCACCTATGAGGCCAAAACGCCTTCAACGCCGGAAGACCAGTCGATCGGCGTCGCTGCCGGCGTGAAGCTGATCTGCGAAAAGGCTGGTATCTCGCCATCTGACGTGGAGCTGATCCTGCACGGCACAACGGTTGCGACCAATGCCGTGCTGGAAGGCAAGGGCGCGCGGGTCGGGCTGCTGGTCACCGAAGGCTTCGAGTACACGCTGCATCTGGCCAAGGCCTGGACCCCTGGTCCGCTGTTCGGCTGGATCAACATGGAAAAACCCGACCCGCTGGCCTCGCTGGCCGATACCCGCGGCATTCCTGAACGGATGAATGCACGTGGTGAAGTCGTCCGCGAACTCGATATCGAGAAGGCCACGGCCATGATCGATGATCTGTGCAGTTCCGGCATCGAAGCGCTCACCATTTCGCTGATGCACTCCTATGCAAACGCCGAGCATGAGCGCGCGCTTGGCGCGATCGTGGCGGAGCGCTATCCCGACATTCCGGTCTCGCTGTCCTCGGACATCCTGCCGGAGTTTCGGGAATACGACCGCGCCATCACCACGGTGATGAATGATTATGTCCGGCCGATCATGAAGCGCTACCTGTCTCGGATCGAAGACCGGCTGGACAAGGAAGGCGTCAGCGCCCGACTCCACATCGTCCGTTCGGACGGCGGCTTGATGAGCGCAGCTGCGGCTTCTGAACGTCCCGTCCATACGGTGCTTTCCGGTCCTGCGGGTGGTGTGACCAGCACGGTGATGCTGTCGCGGCGCTCTGGCTTTTCCAAGCTGCTGGCCTTTGACATGGGCGGCACATCAACAGACGTGTCGGTGATCATCGATGGCGAAGCGACGATTTCGCGGTCGACCGAGGTCGGCATGTTCCCGGCCAAGGTGCCAACGCTGGATGTGCGCAGTGTCGGCGCCGGCGGCGGCTCCATCGCCGATGTTTCCGAACTGACCGGTTCGCTTCGCGTCGGTCCGCGCAGCGCCGGCGCCAATCCGGGACCTGTCTCCTACGGGCGTGGCGGAACCGAACCGGCCGTCAGCGACGCCAATGTGGTGCTCGGCTATCTGCCGCCGGTGCTTCTGGGCGGCGACATGTCGCTCGATGTGGACGGCGCCCGCAAAGCCGTGGCCGGCATCGGCGAAACACTCGGCCTGTCGCCGGAAGATGCGGCCAAGGGCATCATCGATATTGCCAATGAAGTCATGCTTGGCGCGTTGAGGGTGATCACCGTGCAGCGTGGTCTCGACCCGCGCGAATTCGGTATTGTCGCCTTTGGCGGTGCAGGTCCGCTGCATGCCAACGCCATTGCGGAACTGCTGGGCTGCTATCCGGTGATGGTGCCGCCCAATCCGGGCGTGCTGTCTGCACTCGGATTCCTTGAGGCCGATTTCAAGAACGAATTCGTTCAGACCTATATCCGCTCCACCGTCGGGCTTGATCCGGATGCCGTGTGGTCGCGGTTTGCAGAGCTTGAAGACAAGGCCAAGACCTGGCTCAAGGAGCAGGAAGTGTCGGCTGCCGATGCGTCGATCCAGTACACGCTGGATCTGCGCTATGAGCAGCAGGGCTTTGAGGTCTCGGTTGATGTCAGCGAAGAGCTGGTCCGTCAGAAGGGCGGGCTTGAGCCGATCCTGGCCGATTACCACGCGCTGCACGAACGCCTCTACGGCGTGCGCTTCACGGTTCCGGTGGAGCTCGTTGCCTTGCGGGTGGTGGCCCGCGGTGCAACGCCGCCGGTCAATGAAGCCGCACCCACCGGTTCAGCCGGCGACGTCAAGGCTGCGATCATGGAAACGCGGCCGGCCTATTTCGATGGCGCCTGGCACGAGACGCCGCATTACGATCGCAGCAAGCTCGGTGTCGGGTCGCGGGTCGAAGGCCCGGCCATCATCCGGCAGTACGACACCACCACGGTGCTGCTGCCTGCTCATTACGCCGAGATCGATGATCACGGCAACGTCCTCATCTGGCCAATTTCGAAGGGAATGTGATCAAGATGGCAACCAAAGTCGATCCAATCACTCTCGACATCATCGAGAACGCGCTCAAGAATGCCCGCTTCGAGATGGACGGCGTCGTCGTCCGCATCTCGCTGTCGCCGGTCATCCGGGAGCAGCATGACGAATTTCCGATGATCTGCAATGAACGTGGCCAGATGGTTGTTGGCCAGTTCGGATCCTACATTCCCTCGGTCGTCGAAAAATTCGGCGGCGATGTGAATGAAGGCGATATCTTCGTCTGGAATGATCCCTACGCCTCCAAGGGCTCGATCTCGCACAACAATGACTGGTGCGTGATGCTGCCGATCTTCCACGAAGACGTGCTTGTCGGCTTCTCCTCGATCTTCGGCCACATGGTCGATGTCGGCGGCTCGGTGCCGGGGTCGATGCCGGCCAATGCCCGCACGATCTGGGAAGAAGGCCTGCGGGTGCCGCCGGTGAAGATCTATGAAAAGGGCGTGCTCAATCAGGGCGTCCTCGACATCATGCTCAACAATTCGCGCACGCCCGACATGAACCGGGCCGATCTGATGGCGCTGATTGCCGGGTGCAAGACAGCGTCCACCCGGGTGCGTGAGCTGTGCGACCGCTTTGGCCGCGAGACCTACATGACGGCCTGCGACATGTTGCTTGACCGGACCCGCGAAGCCATGCGGCAGGTGATCTGCAAGTACATCCCGGAAGAGCCGGTCAGCTTCACCGACTATGTCGATGATGACGGCCTGGGCAATGGTCCGTTCAAGATGACGTTGACCATTTCCCGGCGGGGCGACATTGCGGTGTTCGACTGGACAGGAACTGATGACCAGGCGGAAGGGCCGATCAACTTCCATATCCATGAAGGCCTCTGCAAGCTGTTCTTCGGCGTCTACATGATCATGTCATTTGATCCGTCGGTGCTGTTCAACGAAGGCTTTTATGATCTCTTCGAGATCGTGCTGCCCGAGGGAAGCCTGCTCAATCCGCGGTTCCCGGCGGCGCTGTCTAACCGGCTCAACACCCATACGCGGTTCTTCGATTGCCAGGCCGGTGCGCTCGGCAAGTTCGTGCCGCAGCTGTCGATGGCTGCCGGGTACGGCACCAGCCCGCATTTCATCTTCTCGGGCACCGACAAGGACGACAAGTACTTCCAGCTGATGGAGCTTCTGTTCGGTGGTGTGCCCGGACGTCCCAAGGGCGACGGCTTTGACGGACATGCGTGGTGGCCTTTGTTTTCGGCGACCCCGATCGAGTATATCGAGAACTACTATCCGGTGCTGGTCGAGCGCTACCTGCCGATCCAGGATTCGGGCGGACCGGGTCTGCATCGCGGCGGCGCGGGCATCGAGAAGGTTTACCGCATGCTTGCAGCCGGCAAGGTCTCGATCCATGATGACCGCGAGGTGGTTCCGCCATGGGGTATCAATGGCGGCCTGCATGGCGGCACGTCCAGCAAATGGGTGATCAAGGCCGGCGAAGAGGAGCCGTCCCGCATTCCTTCCAAGATCGACAATCTCAAGGTCGAGCCGGGCGACCGCGTTGTCTTCAAGACGGCCGGCTCGGGTGGCTGGGGTGATCCTCTCGACCGCGACAGTTCTGTCGTGGCGCGCGATGTGCGCTACGGGCTGGTCTCCATGGATCAGGCAAAAGATTCCTACGGCGTCATCCTGACCGCGGACAATCACCCGGATGAGGCGGCAACTGCCACGCTTCGTGCCTCGGCCAAGGAAAGGCGCGGCGAACCGCCGGCCTTCGATTTTGGCTACACGCCGCCCAACGGACAGGCATCCGGATAACATAAAGGGGCTTTCGAGCCCCTTTTTTCCGCCTCGCGCGATGATGCAATGAAAGTTGAACCCGCTCCGCGTTGCTGCGTGGATCTGTCGTCAGGTCTTCGTCTGTTCAGCGATATTCGGGTGGGACAGGAATGGTGTTGCGCCAGATCAGCCGTCCGTTGATTGGACGGTCTATGCCGCGCTCGATGCCGTGGGACGGATCATCCAGATGCAGGATCGACAGGGTTGCGTCGATCATCTGGTTGATCGGTTGGCGCACCGTGGTCAATTGATAGGGCGCCCGGCGGCCTTCCGGGATGTCGTCGAAGCCTGCAACCATGAGGTCTTCCGGCACTCGCAGACCAAGCCGGTAGCGCAATGCATCAATCGCGCCCATGGCCATGATGTCGTTGATGCCGAACAGAGCATCGGGGCGCGAGCGGTTCTTGTCCCGGAACAGGCCCATGGCCGCGTTGAATGCGCCTTCATAGGAGGACTGGCCTTCAACTTCGACTATGTCGGAGCGCCTGATGCCTGCTTCCTGCAGCCGTTCGACAAAGCCGCGCACGCGGTCCTTGCTGGTCGTGCCCTTGGGGTCGCCTGTGATCATGGCAAAACTCTGCGCCCCCGCGGCAAGAAAGGCTTCGGCGATCAAGCGTCCACCAGCCGCGTTGTCACAGCGGACGCCCGAGGCGTCGCTGCCGGGGATGTAGCGGTTGAACAGCACGATCGGAATGCCGCGGTCATGGCACATGCTGGTCATGCGGGTGGACAATTGTGCAGCTGTCAGGATGACGCCGTCGACCTGATATTTCAACACATGCAGAATGGCTTCGTCACTGTCGGCGCCCGGGTCGACCGTGAAGATAAGTACCTGTCGGCCCTGCTCCTGCAGCTTCTTGCTGAAGGCATGCAAAACGTGTGCATAGAAGGGGTTAGCCATGTTTCCGACGATCAGCGCGACGATATTCGTGCGCTTGGTCGTCAGGCTGCTTGCAATCGAATTGGGGACGTAATTGAGCTTGCGCGCCGCCTCGTAAACCTTCTTTCGGGTCTCTTCGGCAATGCTCGATCCGGGCGTGAAGGCGCGGGAGACGGCAGACTGTGAAACGCCGGCCAGGGCGGCGACATCGAATGAAGTGGAGCGGTTGGTGCTGCGTGTCATCAATGGTCTCTTCCATCTCGCCGCTTCAACTGAACTGTCAGTGGAAGCCGCATATTGATCGATAGCTGTCACCGGCAAGGGTTTCAACCGCTTTGATGCGTGGAGGAAGATGTTCACTGCTTAATTGCGTTCAGGTCAAGCCGCGCTGATTTCAAGATTTCGCAGCATGAGTGATTGACTCGGTCAGAGAGTTGGGTGAACAATGCATGCGTATTCATCATGTGCGTTTCCTGCTGAGGGGCGGGGGTGCACAAGTCAGGACAGGGAGTTCAAAAATGACAAAGCGCGTCCTAATTGCATCGCTGACAGCCATCGCCGCCACCATGTGCATGACCGGGTCTTCATTCGCCGATGCGGCGTCTGAAGGATTGGCCCGTGCCACGGAAAATATTGCCAAGTACAAGGCCAAGCCGGAATTCGTCGCGCCTGGCGATCCGTTCGACGCCAAGGCCTGCGCCGCCGGCAAGAAGATGCTGTCGATCCCCAACAGCAGCGGCAACCCGTTTCTCAAAGGCATCATCGACCGGATGAAGGTTGCCGGCGCGGAAGTCGGTCTTGAAGTTCGCGAATGGGAAAACCAGGGTCAGCCTAGCCAGTGGGTTCAGGGCGTCGAGCTCGCAACCCGCGAAAAATACGACATTATCGACCTGATCTCGGGTATTGATCCGGGCACGATCGAGCCGCAACTGAAAGCCGCCAAGGAAGCCGGCGTCAAGGTGATGACCTCGCACTTCTACGACCCGAGCTTCGAGCAGAACCCGGTTGTTTCCAGCTCGCTGACCATCGGCTTCGGTGAAGTGGGCACCATTCTGGCCGACTGGGCGGCTGTTGCAACCGAAGGCAAGGCCAATATCGCTTTGATCGTGTCGAATGAGGTTCCGCCGACAATTCCGCTGGTCGCCAATTTCAAGGAGCAGCTGGCCAAGAACTGCCCGGACTGCACCATCACCCAGGAAATCAACGTCGGCGTGACCGAGTGGGGCACGAAGATCCAGACTGCGGTTCAGTCCGCGGTGCAGGCCAACCCGGAAATCAATGTTGTCATTCCGATCTACGATTCCATGTCGCAGTTCGTCATTCCGGCCCTGCGCCTGACCGGCAAGACCGGCGAGATCAAGGTCGGAACCTTCAACGGCACCCCCTTCGTGCTGGACTATATTGCGCAGGGGCTGGCCGACATGAACATCGGCGAGAGCCTCGACTGGATCGCCTATGCCACCGTCGATGGTCACTTGCGTGATGCCTGCGGTCTGGAAAGCCCCACCGCGCTCAACGTACCGTTCTACATCTTCGACAAGGACAACATTGCCGAAGCGGGAACACCGGCCCAGTTCGATACCGGTTACGGCGATGCCTACAAGTCCGGCTTCCGCAAGCTCTGGGGCATCGAATAATGATAAAACAGCCGGATCAGTCCACTCAGGATCCGGCAACCCGGCCGGGAGCGCGCCCTGTGCTCCCGGTCCTGTCGGTCGCCAATCTCTCCAAATCCTTCGGTGGTGCGAAAGCGCTGAACAATGTGTCCTTTGATGTCATGCCCGGCGAAGTGCATGGATTGCTGGGCAAGAACGGCTCAGGCAAGTCGACGCTGGTCAAGATCCTTGCCGGATTTCATGCCCCTGACGAAGGCGGCACACTTCATTTCAATGGTGAGCAGGTTCAACTGCCGCTCAAGGCCGGCGAAGGACGCCGCCTTGGCATGGCCTTCGTGCACCAGAATCTTGGTCTGGTGCCGTCCCTGACGGTGCTGGAAAACCTGCGGCTCGCCGAATTGACCAAGGACGGCAAGGCTTTCATCAGCTGGTCTGCGGAAAAGGCGGCAGCGCGCCAGGCGCTCACGCGCTTCGGGCTGGACATCGATCCGGCTGAAAGGGTCGATCGGCTGACACCGGTGCAACGCGCGCTTCTGGCCATCGTCCGGGCATTCGAGGAGATCGAGGCCGCGCGCGCCATCACCGGCAAGCCCGGCCTGGTGTTGCTTGACGAGCCGACCCCGTTCCTGCCCGCCAGCGGCGTGGCGCAGCTGTTCGAGCTGGTGCGGTCGATCACCGCTCTCGGCTCCAGCGTCATCTTCATTTCCCACGACATCGACGAGGTGATGGAAATCACCGACCGCATCACCGTTCTCCGCGATGGTGAACAATCGGGCGAGCTGGCTCGAGCCGATGCCACCCACGAGAAGATCGTCGAGATGATTGTCGGGCGAAGCATTTCCCGTCAGCCGAGCCGAAAACCCGCCGCGGCGAGCTTCCCGGTCTATGCCCGGTTTGAAGCATTGTCCGACAAGATGCTGCAGCCGTCGGATCTGCATGTCGGCAAGGGCGAGATCCTTGGCCTCACCGGGTTGATCGGGTCAGGCTATGAGGAAGTGCCCTATCTAGCCTTTGGCGCCCGCAGCGGCGCATCCGGCACGATCACAATCGAGAACGGTGCCTCCTTTGCCCAATCTTCGCTCAATCCGGCGGCGGCAATCGAACGCGGGTTTGCACTGCTGCCGGGAGACCGGCACGGCGAAAGCGGGGTCGACAGCCTCTCGATCGTCGACAACATGTTTCTTCCCGATATCGGCCGGTTCTTCAAAAACGGTTTCATGCGCAACCGCGCCATGGTCCGCGAAGCGCGCGAACTCGGCGCGGAATACGAGGTCCGTCCCAACGATCCCGGACTGAAGCTGTCGGCGCTTTCGGGCGGCAATGCCCAGAAAGTGCTGATCGCGCGCTGGATGAACCGCTCGCCGTTGCTGCTTCTGCTCGACGAGCCGACACAGGGCGTCGATGTCGGCACCCGCCAGCAGATCTTTGCAGCACTGCGCAAGGCGGCTTCGGAGGGCATGTCGATCATCTGCGCCAGTTCCGAGGCCGAGCAGCTGGCCGAAATCTGCGACCGCGTTCTGGTCTTCGCAAGAGGCCGGATCTGCGATGAAATCACCGGTGAACGGCTGACAAAGGAAGGCATCTCGGAAGCCTGCTATGTGTCGGCCGGCCCCGCTCCCAACATGACGTCCACGCCGCGAGTTGCCTGATGACCGACACTGTAAAATCCACCTCCCCGACAAAGCCCTCGGTCAACTATGCCCGGCAGTTCGAGCGCGTCGCCCTGCTCCTCGTCTGGGCTTTGACGATCGCGCTTTTCAGCTTCCTGATCCCCAACAATTTTCTCAACTGGGGCAACTTCTCGATCATGTTTGCCTCCTATGCGCCCGCAGCACTGCTGGCGCTTGCGATCATCATTCCGCTGACAGCCGGGGATTACGACCTGTCTGTCGGCGCGACACTCACCCTGTCGGCATCGACCATCGGGGTGCTCAACGTCTGGCAGCAAATGCCGATCGGCTGGGTCCTGGTGATCGTCTTGCTGATGGGGCTCGGGGTCGGGCTGTTCCATTCGCTGTTCATCATCTATTTCCGGGTGCCATCCCTTGTGGTCACGCTGGGCTCGACGTCATTGATGAGCGGCATTGTGCAGTGGATCACCAATTCATCGACCATTGGCGGCATCGACAACAGCCTGATCATGGCGGCTGTCGGCTACCGCCTGTTCGGCATCCCCTATGCGTTCTACTACGCTTTGGGCGCCGCGCTGATCATGTGGTACATTTTCGACTTCATGCCGCTCGGGCGCCGGTTGCTGTTTGTCGGGCGGGGCAGGGAAGTCGCCCGGCTCAACGGAATTTCCGTCAACAAGGTTCGCGTCGGCGCGCTGTGCATGTCCGCCGTTCTCGCCTCGGCTGCGGGTATTCTTTATGCCGGCGTGCTGGGATCGGCTGACCCCTATTCGGGCCTCAACTATCTGCTGCCGGCCTTTGCCGCGGCTTTCCTTGGGGCCACGACCATTCAGCCCGGCCGCTTCAATCCCTGGGGGACCATCGTTGCGGTCTATTTCCTGGCCACCGGCATCACCGGGCTCTCCATGCTGGGCATCCCGCTCTGGGTCACCAATGTCTTCAACGGCGGTGCGCTGATCCTGGCCGTGACCATTTCCCAGATCACGCGTGGCCGTGAAGCTTCGGATATCGGCTGACGGAGATGGCGGGCAGCGAACTGCTCGGCTATGCTCTGTCCATTGTTGCCGTTGACTGATTTTCCCGGAGGAGTTTTCGATGTCGCCGTTTGTTTTCAACACCACCAAGAGCATCCAGTTCGGTGCGGGGTCACTTTCAAGGCTTGGTGAACTGGCTCTGGGCACAATGGGAAACCGCGTGTTTCTCGTCACCGATGCCGGAATGGTGGCGACAGGCATCGTCGATCAGGCTTTAACGCACCTCAAGGCCGCAGGCGTGGAGGTGACGCTGTTTTCCGACGTCCAGGCTGATCCGCCGGAGGCGGTTATCTTGGCTGCTGCAGAAACAGCCAACTCGGCGGGTGTTGATGGTGTGATCGGCCTTGGTGGTGGATCATCGCTTGATGTCGCCAAGCTGGTGGCGTTGCTCGCCGTCGGCAAGGAAGAGCTGAAGTCGGTCTATGGCGTCGGCAATGCCAAGGGTCCGCGGCTGCCGCTGATCCTGGTGCCGACAACTTCGGGAACCGGTTCGGAAGTCACACCGATCTCGATCGTCACCACCGGAAGCTCGGAGAAGATGGGTGTCGTCTCGCCGGTTCTGCTGCCCGATATCGCGCTGCTCGATCCGGAACTGACCTATGGTCTTCCGGCGCACGTCACGGCTGCCACCGGCATTGACGCGATGGTGCACGCGATCGAGGCCTATGCCTCCGCCAGCGCCAACAACAATCCCTTGTCGCGTACGCTCGCCACCCAGGCGCTGGAATTGATGGGGCCGGCTTTGCTGCGCGCCGTGCAGAACGCCAAGGATGCGGACGCGCGGGCGGACATGCTGCTGGGCTCGATGCTGGCTGGACAGGCATTTGCCAATTCGCCGGTGGCAGCGGTTCATGCGCTGGCCTATCCGCTGGGCGGGCATCTCCATATCCCGCACGGTCTCTCCAATGCGCTGGTGCTGCCGCATGTGTTGCGCTTCAACGCTGTTACCGCGCATCACGCCTATGTTGATCTTGCTCCGCATCTGTTCCCCGATCTCGCCTCGCTTGAAGGCCAGGAGCGGGTTGCAGCCTTCTGCGACAGGCTCGCCGCACTTTCCGCTGATTGCGGCTTGCCGCAGACCTTGCGCGACATGAAGATCACCGAGGACTGGTTGCCGAAGCTTGCAAGCGACGCCATGAACCAGACGCGGCTGCTGGTCAACAATCCGCGCCCGGTCACCGAGGCCGACGCCCTGGCGATCTACACGGCAGCCTTCTGAGCGTCACGGGCTGGTGCTTTTTCTGGGCACGCTGTTTGCGCCGACCCAGGATCGGGACACGCCGGGTGAGGGGTTCACCCACAAGATCGGGGACATTGTCACGATTGCATCACCTCGGCTTGGCAGTCTGACCAACACGGTGCGGCTGTCGACCGAATGCCCGGAATGGACATTCGGGGTCGCCTCTCTTATGCGGAACCTCGCCGCGCGAAACCTTATTTGACTGGAGTCTTGA
>TARA_R110002012_G_scaffold57941_1_pt1 | contig 77246 bp, 67 predicted proteins | sample TARA_R110002012 | Tara Oceans TARA_R110002012 (sample SAMEA4396515) | marine metagenome | biome: Westerlies Biome; feature: [DCM] deep chlorophyll maximum layer (ENVO:01000326); material: water (ENVO:00002006), including particulate matter (ENVO:01000060) such as... | depth 40 m
TTCTCCACGAACATCGAGACCGTCAATGTCACCGTCACCCCGGTCAACGATGCGCCAGTTGTGTCCGCCATCGATGCGGGTACGGTGAGTGAGGACGATGCGCTTCAGAGCATTGATCTGCTGACAGGCCAGAGCGATGTGGATGGCGACACGCTGTCAGCGATCAATATTGTTGTGACTGATGACCAGAGCAATCCGGTGGTCTTCACCGACAATGCCGACGGCACCATCTCCATCGATCCGGACCAGTTCGGCGACAATCTGGACGCGGGCCAGAACCGCACGGTGACGGTAAGTTACGATGTCAGCGACGGCACGGCTGAAATCGCCAACACGGCGACGCTGATGGTCTCCGGCGCGGATGACATCTCCAGCACAGCCCCGGTGGCGGCGGATGATGCGCTTGGGGGAGACGCCAGCTTCGAGCTCTCCAGCCTGAATGGCAGCAACGGATTCGTGCTCAACGGCATTGATACGGGTTATTACAGTGGCTACTCGGTTTCATCTGCGGGTGACGTCAATGGCGACGGCATCGACGATATTCTCATCGGGGCCTTTGGGCCCGGCCCGAACGGCAATTCTCCCGGCGAGACCTATGTGGTGTTCGGAAAATCTGCCACCTATACGGCCGATGCGGCGACATCGATCGGCGCGGCCGTGCTTCTGGCCAATGACACCGATGCCGATGGCGACACGCTGACGGTCTCGTCGGTCTCGGCCACCAGCGCCAGCGGTGCCAGCGTTACCCTTAATGCCGGCAGCATCAGCTATGATCCGACGGTCTCCCCCACGCTTCAGGCCCTGAACGAGGGCGAGACCGCGACCGATACCTTCACCTATACCGTCTCAGACGGCAATGGCGGCACGGATACGGCGACGGTGACGCTGACAGTCACTGGCACCGGCACCGGTAGCGACAGCGCGCCGGCAATAGCGGCCAGCAGCTTCATGGTCAGCTCGCTCGTCCTGGACGACGCGGCTGACACTCCCCAGGTGGTCACCGGCGATGACGATGACAACATTCTGGCTGGCGGAGACGGTGCAGATACCCTCTCCGGTCTCGGCGGTGACGATCTGCTCTCGGGGGGTGCCGGCGACGACTTCCTGACCGGGGGGCTGGGTCGGGACACCCTCAACGGCGGTGATGGAGCTGACAGCTTCATCTTCGATGACGGCGCACTGAGTGATGCCGCTCTGGGCATAAAGGACCTGATCGCCGATTATGAACTTGGCGAAGGCGACCGGATCGATCTCTCCGCCCTGCTTGGCTCCAGCCCGGTTGCCGGCCATGAGATGGATTACCTGCAGATGAATGGCAGCGTTCTGGAGGTTGATGTGGACGGCACAGGCGACGCAGCCGGTTTCGTGCAGATCGCGGAATTCTCCGCAGTCCCGGTGTCTGGTAGTCTCGGCATCCTTCTGGACGATCAGCCGGCACCGACAATGGTGGTCATCTGACCGGCGGCAGGTTACGGGCTTGCAGAGTGGTTTTGGGGGGGGCATCTGCCCGGTGACCAGCCCGAGATCAGACCGGTTGCCTGGGTATAGGACAGCGGAGAGCCTCTGATCCGGGCTCTGCGATGCCCTCTGAAAAGGCAATCCTGCTGCCGCGACCCCGGCATGATGGCCGGGTCAAAACCGGCAACCGGACCAGATGGAAATTGAAAGCCGAACCATGTTACCGTGGAAGCATGATCCGCGAACAAGCATCATGCCAAACTGGCGGCGACACCGCGTGATGGCGTCGCATCACAATCTCTATCTGGTTGCGCTGTCAATCATAGTCGCCATCCAGGCCAGCTATGTCGGTTTGAATCTTGCGATTCGAATCCCGGGAGCCTTTGCGCTCAACCGGCGCCTGCTGATCGCGGCATCCGCGATCACTCTGGCCGTGGGGATCTGGAGCATGCACTTCATCGGCATGCTGTCGATGTCCATGACCTCACAAATCGATTATCTGGTGCTGCCGACGCTGCTGTCCTTCCTGCTGTGTGTGCTGGTGACCGGGATCGCCATTTACCTGGCAAGCCTGCGCTCCCCGCACTTGCTTGCAATTGCGGCCGGGGTGATGGGAGTGGGTATCACCATCATGCATTATGTCGGCATGATCGCTCTGCGTTCCAGTGTTCAATTGAGCTATGACCCGGTCTATGTGGTTGTGAGCTTCCTGATTGCCGTGACGGCCTCGGGTCTGGCGCTCTGGCTGGCGTTTTCCGCCGAGCGGCGGCCGCCGCTTTTTCTCTGCGCCACGTTTCTGGGCTGCGCAGTGTCCGGCATGCATTACTCTGCGATGGAAGGCACCAGCTTCGATTTCGCACTGGCCTCGCAGCTGACATCGACATCGTTCATCTCGAGCGACACCCTGGCCGTGATCGTCAGTATCGTCGCCTTTGCCGTGTCCGGCATATTCATGCTGACACTGGTGCCCAAGCGCGTGGGGCTGAACCCGGAGGAGGCCGGGGACAAGAGCGGGGATGACAGCGCGGCTGATACCGGTGACAAAGCCGAAGACGGCTATAAAGGAACCAAAGCCCCGCCTGTTGAACGGGTTCGTCTGGTGGACGCGGCATCAATCAGCCTGCTGCCGATCGAGAAGAACGGAAACCGCTTTCATATCGCTGCCAGCGAAGTCGTCTCGGTGCATGCCAATGCCCATTACACCTACGTCTTCAACGGACGCGACGACCTGTTCTGCTCGTTGTCGATCAGCGAAATCTACGAACGCCTGCCCAAGCCGCCGTTTTACCGCACCCACCGCAGCTACATTGTCAATCTGGCGCATGTCGGCCGGGTGAAGAAATCAGGCGACGCGGCGGTCGCCGAACTCGATTCTCCTGTGCGGCGGACAGTGCCGATCAGCCGCGCCCGTGTCGCCGATCTCCGGCAGGAACTTGCCAGCTACCAGACACGCGAGCACTCGGGAGTCGCCTGAATTTTACGTCAGCCATGTTGACGCAGTTCGTGCGGACAGCTCGTATTTCGTGAAAATATGCAGTTCTGGCGCCGCCGGACTGTTTCGCTTGGCGCCAATTGCCTCTCTTCTATCAGTTGCTGAAGGCCGCTCAAGACATCGTCGTCCACGATGGATCACTTGGCCGGTTGTTCATTTGGCAAGCTTTGGGAGGAGCTTAAATGATACCAGGCGCATTCGATTATCATCGCCCTGCAACCGTGGAAGATGCTGTGGGCTTGCTTGCAAGGCTTGGCGAGGAGGCGAATATTCTTGCCGGCGGTCACAGCCTGATCCCGCTGATGAAGACCCGGCTCGCATCGCCCGAACATCTGGTCGATCTTTCCGGCATTGGCGATCTCAAGGGCACTTCGGTCCAAGGCGAGGAGATCGTCATCGGCGCCATGACCACGCAGTTCGAACTGATCACGTCGAGTGAACTTGAACAGCATCTGCCGATCATCGCCGAAACCTCGCGACTGATCGCCGATCCGCAGATCCGTTACAAGGGAACCTTCGGCGGCAATGTCGCCAATGGCGATCCGGGCAACGACATGCCGGCGCTGATGATGTGCCTCGGGGCGACTTATGCGGTCACCGGCCCCGATGGCAGCCGCGACATCGCTGCGCGCGACTTCTACCAGGGTGCCTATTTCACATCGCTGGAACATGGCGAGATCCTCACCGCGGTCCGCATCCCGATCCCGGCTGCAGGCCATGGCTATGCCTATGAGAAGCTCAAGCGCAAGGTCGGCGATTATGCCACCGCCGCAGCCGCCGTCGTCATCACCATGGAAGACGGCACATGCACCAGCGCCTCGATCGGCCTGACAAACGTCTCGGAAACACCGCTCTGGGCATCAGAGGCTGCAGAGCTGCTGGTCGGCACAAGTCTCGACAAGGCGTCGGTGGATGCGGCCGTCGCGGCCGCCGAAGCCATTACCGAACCGGCCTCCGACATGCGCGGGCCTGCCGAGTACCGAACGAAGATGGCGGGCGTCATGATGCGGCGCGCACTTGAGCGGGCCCAGTCCCGCGCCAAGGCTTGAGGGGGAGATTACCAATGACAAAATCACACATCGAACTGACCATCAACGGCAAGAAGGTGGAGGCGCTGGTCGAGCCACGCACCTTGCTGATTCACTTCCTGCGCGAACAGCAGAACCTCACCGGAGCCCATATCGGCTGCGATACCGGCCATTGCGGCGCTTGCACCGTCGAGATCGATGACATGTCGGTCAAGAGCTGCATGACCTTCGCCGTCCAGGCCAATGGCGCCGACATCACCACCATCGAAGGCATGGCCAATCCTGACGGAACGCTGAGCGCGCTGCAGGAGGGTTTCCGCATGATGCATGGCTTGCAATGCGGTTTCTGCACGCCCGGCATGATCCTGCGGGCGCATCGGCTGCTTCAGGAAAATCCGGCGCCGACCGAAGATGAAATCCGCAATGGCATCGCCGGCAATCTTTGCCGCTGCACCGGCTACGTCAACATCGTCAAGGCGATCCAGTACGCAGCTGCGAAGATCAACGGAACACCGTTTCAGGAGGCCGCAGAATGAACGACCAGACCAAGATTGATCAGGATCGCGCCGAACGGACCGAAAAACTCCAGGGCATGGGCTGCAAGCGCAAGCGGGTTGAAGATGTCCGCTTCACCCAAGGCAAGGGCAGCTATGTCGACGATCTGAAACTGCCGGGCATGCTGTTTGGCGATTTCGTCCGCTCACCCCACGCCCATGCGCGGATCAAGAGCATCGACACCAGCCGCGCCAAGGCGCTGCCGGGCGTGGTTGCCGTGCTCACCGCCGCCGATCTCAAGCCGCTGGGCCTGCATTACATGCCGACGCTGGCCGGTGATGTGCAGGCGGTGCTGGCCGAGGAAAAGGTGCTGTTCCAGAACCAGGAAGTGGCCTTCGTCATCGCCGAGGACCGCTACATAGCCTCCGACGCCACCGAGCTTGTCGATGTCGATTACGAGGCACTGCCGTGCATTGTCGATCCGTTCAAATCGATGGACGAGGATGCGCCGATCCTGCGTGAAGACATTCAGGACAAGATGGAAGGCGCGCACGGCCCGCGCAAACACCCCAACCACATTTTCGAATGGCAGATCGGCGACAAGGACGCCACAGACAAGGTATTTGCCGAAGCCGACGTGACCATCAAGGAAATGCTGGTCGATCACCGCACTCATCCGTCGCCGCTGGAAACCTGCCAGTCGGTGGCGTCCTTCGACAAGGTCAAGGGTGAACTCACACTTTGGGGCACCTTCCAGGCGCCACACGTGATCCGCACCGTCGTCTCGCTGATTTCGGGCCTTCCCGAGCACAAGATCCATGTCATCGCGCCCGATATCGGCGGCGGCTTCGGCAACAAGGTCGGCGCCTATGCCGGTTATGTCTGCTCGGTTGTCGGCTCCATCGTTCTGGGCGTGCCGGTCAAATGGGTCGAGGACCGGATGGAGAACCTTTCCACCACGTCCTTTGCCCGCGATTACCACATGACCACGGAACTTGCGGCGACCAAGGACGGCAAGATCCAGGCCATGCGGGTGCATGTGCTGGCCGACCACGGCGCCTTCGACGCCTGCGCCGATCCGTCAAAATGGCCGGCCGGCTTCATGAATATCTGCACCGGTTCCTACGACATCCCGACCGCGCATCTGGCCGTTGACGGTGTCTACACCAACAAGGCCTCGGGCGGTGTGGCCTATCGCTGCTCGTTCCGCGTCACCGAAGCCGTGTTTGCCATCGAGCGTGCGGTGGAAGTCCTAGCCCAGAAACTGGGCATGGACGCGGCTGAATTGCGGATCAAGAATTTCATCAAGCCCGAGCAGTTCCCCTACCAGTCGGCGCTTGGCTGGGAATATGACAGCGGCGACTATCACACCGCCATGAAGAAGGCGATGGACACCATCGGCTACAAGGAGTTGCGCGAGGAACAGGCGAAGAAGCGCGAAGCCTTCAAGCGCGGTGAGACCCGTGAGCTGATGGGCATCGGCATCTCGTTCTTCACCGAGATCGTCGGCGCCGGTCCGTCGAAGAATTGCGACATTCTCGGTGTCGCCATGTTCGACTCGGCAGAAATCCGCATTCATCCAACCGGTTCCGTGATCGCCCGCATGGGCACCAAGAGCCAGGGCCAGGGACACGAGACCACCTACGCCCAGATCATCGCCACCGAAATCGGTATTCCAGCCGACGACATCATGATCGAGGAAGGCAACACGGATACCGCGCCCTATGGCCTTGGCACCTACGGCTCGCGCTCGACGCCTGTGGCGGGGGCGGCAACGGCGGTCGCGGCGCGCAAGATCAAGGCCAAGGCGCAGATGATCGCCGCCCACATGTTGGAAGTGCATGAAGGCGATCTCGAATGGGATGTCGACCGCTTCCGGGTGAAAGGCCTGCCGGAAAAGTTCAAGACCATGAAGGAAATCGCCTGGGCGTCCTACAATTCTCCGCCGCCGAACATGGAGCCGGGACTTGAGGCGGTCAATTATTACGAGCCGCCGAACATGACCTATCCTTTCGGCGCCTATTTCTGCGTCATGGACATCGACGTCGACACCGGTGTTGCCAAGACACGGCGGTTCTATGCGCTCGATGATTGCGGCACCCGCATCAACCCGATGATCATCGAGGGGCAGGTGCATGGTGGCCTCACCGAAGCCTTCGCCTGCGCCATGGGTCAGGAGATCCGCTACGACGAGCACGGCAATGTCATGGGCGCGTCCTTCATGGACTTCTTCCTGCCCACCGCCGTTGAAACACCGCACTGGGAGACCGATCATACCGTCACTCCGTCGCCGCATCACCCGATCGGTGCCAAGGGCGTGGGCGAAAGCCCGCATGTTGGTGGCGTGCCCTGCTTCTCCAACGCGGTGAACGACGCCTATGCCTTCCTCGACGCCGGCCACATCCAGATGCCGCATGATGCCTGGCGGCTGTGGCAGGTTGGCGAGAAGCTGGGACTGCACACTTAGGGTCGGGGACTGTCCGGTGAAAATTCCCCAGGAAAAGGTCGCAACAGAGCTGGCCGCGGTCGGGTATATCCCCGATCGCGACCTGGCCACCGCTTTGTGGCTGATGGATAGCCTCAAGCGTCCATTGCTGCTCGAAGGCGAGGCCGGCGTCGGCAAGACCGAGGTGGCGCGCGCGCTGGCGCTGGCCCACGACACAAGGCTGATCCGGCTGCAATGCTATGAGGGGCTGGACCAGAGCGCGGCGCTCTATGAATGGAACTATCAGCGCCAGCTGCTCGCCATCAAGGCGCGCGAAGGCAGTGATGCGTCCGAGGTCGAGGAGCATATCTTCAGCGAGGTCTATCTGCTGGAGCGGCCGCTGCTGGCCGCGATCCGGCAGGACAAGCCCGCCGTGCTGCTTATCGACGAGGTCGACCGCGCGGACGAGGAATTCGAAGCGTTCCTGCTCGAGCTGCTGTCGGATTTCCAGGTCTCGATCCCGGAACTTGGGACGATCACGGCGACCAGTATTCCCCGTGTCATCCTGACCTCGAACGGCACCCGCGAACTCAGCGATGCGCTCAGGCGCCGTTGTCTCTATCACTATGTCGATTATCCCGATGTCGACCGGGAAGCGCGGATCATCCTGTCTCGACTGCCCGGGATTGATACCGACCTGGCGCTGCAGATCGCCAATATGGTGAGCCTCATCCGCAAGGAAGACCTGCGCAAGTCACCAGGCGTTGCCGAGACGCTCGACTGGGCCGCGACACTCGCCGGGCTGGAGATCCGCCACCTCCACGATGAGCCTGAAGCGGTGTTTGAAACGCTGATGTGCCTGATCAAGACGGCCGAGGACAAATCCCGCATGACCCGCGAAGTCTCCGACCGGCTTCTGGGCAAGGTGGCCTGAGATGAGCCTGGCACTGGCACCTGAAAATCCGCTCGGGGCAGGGGCCCGGACCAAGCTCAACGGCTTTGCGCAAATCCTGCGGGACAACGGCTTCATTCTCGGACTGGCCGAAACCTGCGATGCCCTGACGGTTCTGGCGAGCGGCGATGCGGCCCGGCCCTCGCGTTTGCGGCCGGCCCTGAAATCGCTGTTCTGCAGCCGGCAATCTGACTGGCAGAAATTCGACGAGCTGTTTGATGCCTTCTGGCTGCAGCGCGGCATGAAATCGGCGACGCGCATTTCCGGCGCACCGCAGACCTCGCCTCCCGGTTTGCAGACCCAGGCGGCAGGACCGCGCAGCTTCGGTGAAAGCGACCAGGCCGATCATGTCGAGCGCGGCGAAGGCAGCGAAACTTCGGAATCCGGGCAATCCAGACGGGAAGGGGCGTCGCGAACCGAACTCCTGTCGAAGACCGATTTCAGACACCTTACCCAGCCTGAAGATCTGGCGGAAGCGCATCTGCTTGCCGAACGTTTGGCCAAAACCATGCGCGCCCGGCTGACCCGCCGGATGCATGCACGGCGTTCCGGTCAGCGACTCGACTTGCGCCGGACAATCCACAAGAGCATCGCCCATGGCGGCACGCCGCTGGAACTGGTGCAGCGCAAGCGCAAGGACAAGCCGCTGCGGCTGGTCGTGCTGCTCGACGCGTCAGGATCCATGAGCCTTTATTCAGCCGTCTTCCTGCGCTTCATGCACGGCGTTCTCGACAGTTTTCGCGAGGCCGAGGCCTTTGTCTTTCACACCCGCCTGATCCACATCTCGCCGGCACTGAAGGAGCGCAACCCGCAACGCGCCATGGAGCGCATGTCCTTGCTGGCCCAGGGCACCGGCGGCGGCACGCGGATCGGCGAAAGCCTGGCCACCTTCAATCGCTGGCATGCCAGGCGCTGCATTCACTCGCGCACCTGCGTGATGATCGTCTCCGATGGTTACGACACCGGCCCGGCCGAAGACCTGGGGGCCGAGATGCAGGCCTTGCGCCGCCGCTGCCGCCGCATTGCCTGGCTCAATCCGATGATCGGTTGGCAGGGTTATGCGCCTGAGGCTCAGGGCATGAAGGCAGCCCTTCCACATGTCGATCTGTTTGCTCCGGCCCACAATCTCGAAAGCCTCCAATCCCTTGAACCCTATCTGGCGAGGATATGATCATGCCGCAACAGTCCGACATTCTGGACCTGATGAATGATTACAAATCCAAGGGTGAACCGTTTGCGCTGGCGACTGTCGTGCGCACGGTCTCGGTCACCGCAGCCAAGGCCGGCGCCAAGGCGGTTATCCTGGCCGACGGCACCATCACGGACGGCTGGATCGGGGGTGGCTGCGCCCGCGGCGCAGTCCTCAAGGCGGCGAGGGAAGCGCTAGCCGACGGCCAGTCGCGGCTTGTCAGCATTCAGCCCGAGGACCAGCTGAGCGAGCACCAGGTCAAGCCGGGAGAGCTGCGCGAAGGTGTCCTCTACGCCAGGAACCACTGCCCGAGCCAGGGCACCATGGATGTGTTTGTGGAGCCCGTCTTGCCCAGACCGAACCTTCTGATTTGTGGCGCTTCGCCCGTCGCCGTCGCGCTCGCCGATCTGGCCCGGCGCATGGGTTTCTTCATCACCGTTTGCGCCCCGGCCGCGGATCACGGAAGCTTCGCCGAAACTGATCGTCTGATCGACGGATACGAACTGCCCGCCGACGGCAGCGAGCGCGATTATGTGGTGATCGCCACCCAAGGGCGCGGTGACAGCGCTGCGCTGAAAGCAGCCGTGCAGATGCCTTCCAGATATCTCGCCTTCGTTGGTTCACGCAAGAAGGCAGCCGCGCTGAAAGCCGATCTGACGGCAGCGGGCTTGCCGGCCGCAGTCCTTGAAGCCATCCGCGCGCCGGCGGGCCTGGATATTGGTGCCATCACGCCCGACGAGATCGCCTTTTCGATCGTTGCCGAGATGATCGAGATCCGCCGCCGCGGCCAACGCACGCTTTGAAACTCATTCGGACCTACAGGCCGTCCGCTGGCCCACACATACTTGCAAGGATACACCAAGATGGAAATGAACGGATCACAACGCATCGAAGCCTCCCGCGAAGCGGTTTACGCCGCGCTGAATGACGTCGATGTCTTGCGCCAATGCATTCCGGGTTGCGAGTCGATCGAGAAGACTTCCGAGACCGAGATGAACGCCAAGGTCACGCTCAGGGTGGGTCCGGTCAAGGCGAGTTTTAACGGCAAGGTGACGCTGTCGGATCTCGATCCGCCCAACGGCTACACCATCAGCGGCGAAGGCTCCGGCGGCATGGCCGGCTTTGCCAAGGGCGGCGCCAAGGTGGACCTGGTGCCCGATGGCGACGCGACAATCCTTAACTACACGGTGGCGGCAGAGATCGGCGGCAAGATTGCCCAGCTCGGCAGCCGCCTGATTGACGGCACGGCCAAGAAGCTGGCCGGCGAGTTCTTCTCCAGGTTCAGCGAGATCGTCGGCTCCCCGCCGCCGGCAGAGGAGCTGCCGCCCGAAGAAGCGGCTGCAAAGAAGGGCTGGGTCGGCCGCCTCCGCGATTCCCTTTGACAACGGCGGCCCGAGCATACGCGCGGCGCCGTTCCCGCCAGGCGCCTTTCTCCTGACGCCCGGTCTTTGCACCACCGATGGTCTGTCTGCCCAGGTTCAAGCGAGGATAGCTTCCGCAGCCCAGGTGGCTGTACAAGTTGCGCGATCGACGCAGCTCGACGGACAAAGGACCGAACGCCTTGCATGTTTTGCAGTCTAGAGTGAGTTACTGATTGCAGTCGGTACGGGCAGGCCGAACTCGATGGCTAACGTCGCGAGTTCGGCCATGATATGCCGTGACACCTGCACCTGTCTTTGTGCTTGCAGCTTGTCCTCTGCAGCACGCCTGCCGGGCACATGCGCGGAACCGCTCCCTGGGACGCGGCGCGAGCGTTCAACAGCGGCCACATAGGCTTCGGCCCGGGCTGTGATTTCGGACACATCTCCGAAAACCGATGGATCAAGAGCGATGAACAGCCACGAACACTCCGCCGGATCACCCGGTGGTCCGTAATTTGACGCCACTTCGGCTCCCATGGCGCCGCCCGAGAGCAACCCGCAAAGCAGATCGACGACAAGCGCGAGGCCAAAGCCCTTGGCTCCGCCGGCGGGTGCAAGCATGCCGGAGATGGCGGCGACCGGATCCGTCGTCGGAATCCCTTGATCATCAACAGCCAGGCCCGGCTCAATTTCAACTCCGGCCGCCGCAGCCATGCGGATGGCGCCCATCGAAGTGGCGCTCATCGCCATGTCGAAGACTACAGGGGCGCTCCGGGTCGGGATGGCAACAGCAAACGGATTGTTGCCAACGATCGCTTCCGCCCCGCCCGGCGCCGCAAGCATCGGCCGGGTATTGGCCATGACAATGCCGACAAGCCCCTCTTCTGCAGCTTGCCGGGCATATCGCCCCGCAACACCGAAATGCGTACCCCGTCTGACCGAAACCGCAGCAATGCCGGCTTGCCGCGCTTTCCTTGTTGTCAATGCCATGGCTTGCGGGGCAGCGGCATGGCCAAGCATGGAATGTGCATCGCAGACGGCGAAGGCGGCTCCCTCCCGCAAGATCTCCAGTTCCCCTAGCGGATCGATCGTTTTCGCTTTCAGGCGCTTCAGATAAACCGGCAACTGCAACAAGCCGTGGGATGATCTTCCCTGTAGATCTGCACTGACAAGCGCAGTGGCGACATCTTTCGCAACCCGCTCGGGCACCCCGGTCGCCGCGATGAGTTGTTGCGCCATGGTCCTCGCCGTGTCTGACCGAAGCGTGACGTAATTACCCGTGTTCTGCATAGCGTCATCTCCACGAACATCCGTGTTCGGCAAGAGTGTTCATGACGCTTGGCCGTGACGTGGTCAAATCAGGTGGCGGGATCGGGTTTGCCCATTTCGCTTGACGGAATGCGGCTTGTCTCAGACGGGGATCTGGGTGGCTTTCGACAACCGCACAAGATCGACCGCAATCTCGTTGGATGCATTGTTCAGGACAGGGACATAGCGCTCGGTTGCCTCCTTGGTGCTGGCAAATGCAGACCGGAAATAGGTCAGTCCGATACTGGCAACAACGCGCTTTTCGCCGTTGAACAACGGCACCGCAATCGTGTTCGAATTCTTCGGCTCGATGTCAGCAGGACGTGTTGCAAAGCCTTGCTCTCTGACTTGCTGGACAATCATCTGCAAACGCTTGGGATTGCGGGCCAGGGCGGCCTGCGGATCATCGGATTTTTGCAGGATGGAAACAATGAATTCCTGTTCCTCTTGCGACGCAAAGGCGAAATAGGCCAGGCCGAGCCCCCTTGTCAGAATCGGCAACCGCATGTTGACCGTGCGGTGGAATGGTGAAATCGCACTGTCCGGAATCGTCGAGAAGCGCACTGCGATGGCATCCTTGTCATAGAGCGCAATCGAGATGGGCCACTGGTGCTTGCGGGTGAGTGCCACGGCCCAGGGCCGGCCCGCCTCAACCACCATCGGCTCCTTGTGGTAACCGCCGGAAAGCGATGCCACCTGCGCCGTCACCTGGTAGCCGCCCAGCCGGGGGTCGTTGTCGACATAGCCGGTTTCCTCCAAGGTCTTGAGGATGCGCACCAATGTCGGCTTGGGCAAGCCGGTGCTCGCGTGCAGCATGGCAATCGTGGAAACGGGTTGCCGGTTCAGCTCCTGCAACACTTCCAGCACCCGCTCGATTGATCGTATTCCCATGCCATCTCCATTTCACCAGACGAAACGCAGGTATCAAAGCGTTGTGAAGCTGGGCTGTCAACGCCAAGTTCGGCGCCAACATCGAAGCAGGATGAATTGAAGGGAGAGCCTGATGGGAAATCAAGAAAACCGCACAGCAATGCGCGCACTCATTGCCGACGTCGACGAGGCACGCGTGGATGCGTTGATGCAGGGAGCAGTCGACCTGCATGTCCATTCCGGCCCCTCGATCATGGCGCGCCAGGTCGATCACGCCCAGGCGACCGAGCAGGCCGCCGCGGCCGGGTTGAAAGGCATCCTGTTCAAGGACCACCATTACTCCGTCTCGCCGTTCATCCCGATCATGGAACGCACGCTGGGCCATCTCGGCGTTTCGATGTTCAGCGGGCTGGTGCTGAACAATTCCTCCGGTGGCTTCAATCCCTATGTGGTTGATTCAGCCCTCAAGCATGGCGCCAGGATCATCTGGATGCCGACCGCGCATTCCGCCAACCACATTCGCTCCAACTTCCGCAAGTCGCGGCTCGCTGCAAACGTCCAGCTCAAGTCGCCGAAAATGTTGACAGTGGTTGATGATCAGGGCGGCATCATCGATCCTGTCAAGGAAATCCTGGATTCCATTGCCGAGTTCAATGCGATCCTGTCCTCTGGTCACCTGCATGTCTGGGAGATCTGGAAACTGTTCGAGGAAGCCAAGAAGCGCGGGGTCAAGAAGCTGATCGTCAATCACCCGATGTATGGCCTGCACTTCACCTATGAAGACATTGGCGAAATCGCCGAGAAATTCGACGCGCTGATCGAACAGTCCGCCTGCCTTTATGTCGACAGCCGCTTCAACGTTTTCGAACCGGAACTTCTTGGCGAGCATATCCGCGCCGCCGGTGTTGCACATTCCTCGATCGGATCCGATCTTGGCCAGGTCGACAATCCCACACCGGTGGAGGGAATGCGCCAAGCCATCAAGCTTTGCCTGGCTCTTGGGTTCACAGATGCGGAAGTGCGCATGATGGTGCGTGACAATCCGTCTAAGCTGGTAGACATCCCGGTTGCGAACTAACGATTGCTCGACGTCTCGGAGAACAAAATGGCCACCTCGGAAACCACCGAACAAACCTTCGAACCTGGCAGCCGCCTGCTCAGGGGCAGCGCCAAGTGGGTGGTTCGTGTTGCGTCCATTCTGATTCTTGCGCTGGCGATCAACCAGACCTTCAACTTTGGCTTCTTCGTTGGCTACACGCTGGTCGACCTGCGGTTCTACTATGCCATCATCGCGCTGGCGCTGGCGGTGCTCTTCCTGATTTACCCGGCCAATCCGGACAAGCCGGCGAACCAGCCAGCCTGGTATGACTGGGGGCTGGCCGCGGCGTGTCTCTTCACCTGCGGCTTCTTCTTCATCAACGCCTTCAATATCTCGCTCAAGGGTTGGGAAATGGCGCCGCCGGAAACCGCGATCTGGTTTTCCTTCGCGCTCTGGCTACTGGTGCTCGAAGGCGGCCGGCGCGCCGGAGGCCTGCCGCTGGCCATCATCGTCGGCATCATGTCGCTCTATCCGATCTACACCGAGTACCTGCCGAATGCGATCGCCGGGTTTCCCTCCACGATCGACTATGCCGCGGCCTACCATGCGATGGGGTCGGAAAGCATTCTCGGGATTCCGCTGCGCACCTTCGCCGGCCTGATCATCGGCTTCATTGTCTTTGGCGCGGCGCTGCAGCAGACCGGCGCGGGCGCGTTCTTCATGGACCTGTCCTTTGCCCTGCTCGGTCGGGTCCGGGGCGGACCGGCAAAGGTGGCGATCTTCTCCTCCGGCCTGATGGGCTCGATGAGCGGCAGCGTCATCACCAACGTGCTGAGCACCGGGGTGATGACGATCCCGGCCATGCGCCGCATCGGAATCAAGGGCACCTTCGCGGCAGGCGTGGAGACTTGCGCCTCTACCGGCGGCACGCTGATGCCCCCGGTGATGGGAGCCACCGCCTTCGTGATGGCCAGCTTCATGAACGTGCCCTACGGAGAGGTCGCGCTTGCCGCAATCATTCCATCGGCACTCTATTTCTTTGGCCTGTTCGTCCAGATCGATTCCATGGCAGGCAAGGAAAAGCTCAAGGGCCTTCCCGCCGAAGAACTGCCGTCCGTCCGGCAGACGCTGAAGGAGGGCTGGTACTACATCTTTGTCTTTGCGCTGCTGATCTACATGCTGCTGGTCATGCGCCGCGAGGCGCTGGCACCCTATTACGCCACACCGCTGCTGATTTTCCTCAATCAGGTATTTTCCCGCAAGCACCGCTGGGGTTGGAAACAGGTTGGCGAGTTCATCGACTCCCTGGGCGCGCTGTTCTCCAACCTGGTGGCTATCCTGGCGGCGGTGGGCATGATCGTCGGCGCGCTTTCCATGACCGGCGTCGCGGCCACTCTGGTCAATGACCTGCTACGGATAGCCGATGGCTCGCAGATCTTCCTGCTGCTGATGGGCGCCCTGACCGGGCTCATCCTCGGCGTCGGCATGACATCCACCGCGGCCTATATCTTCCTGGCGATCCTGCTGGCGCCGGCCCTGGTCAAGGTCGGGCTCAATCCGATGGCCGTGCACATGTTCATCTTCTACTGGGGCATGCTCTCCTTCATCACGCCGCCCGTAGCGCTGGGCGCCTTCGCCGCAGCCTCGATTGCGAAAACCCCGCCCATGGAGACCGGCTTCGAAGCAATGCGGATCGGATCCGTCATCTACTTCATTCCGTTCTTCTTTGCCTTCCAGCCGGCACTGGTGCTGCAGGGCAGCTGGGAGCAAACCGTGAGCTCCACATTGCTGGCGCTGGTCGGGATAGCGCTGTTTGCCTATTCGGTTCAGGGCTACGCGCCGTTTGTCGGAACGCTATTCGCCAAGCGCAGTTATCAGCTCCCGCTGCGGCTGCTGCTTCTGTTTTCGGCCATCCTGATCGCCCTGCCAGCCACGATCGTTCCGGGTTGGAGCGATTTCGATCTGGTCATCGTTGCAGCCCTCATCGCGCTGCCTCTGCTCGGATTTGCCGGATGGCAGAACCGGCGTGAGATGGTAGCCCCAGTCCTGTAGAAAGCACCGCATGCCAACTGATATGAACGTCGTCGAAATGCGTGGTTCCGGCGGACCCGAGGTCCTCTATCCAGCCCGGCGCCCGATCCCGCAACCCGGTCCCGGCGAGGTGCTCATACGCGTCATCGTAGCCGGTGTGAACCGCCCCGACATCCAGCAGCGCCGCGGCCTCTATCCGCCGCCGCCCGGTGCGTCGGACTTGCTTGGGCTGGACGTGTCCGGCGTGATCGAAGCCGTAGGGGAGGGCGTGACAGGACTGTCCCCGGGCGACGCCGTCTGTGCGCTGGTCAATGGCGGCGGTTATGCCGAGTACTGCACTGTCTCCTCGTTGCAATGCATGCCCATCCCGATGGGCTTCAGCTTTGCCCAGGCCGCCTCTCTGCCGGAGGTCTTCTTCACGGCTTGGAACAATGTCTTCATGCTCGGCCGCCTGGCTCAGGGTGAACACCTGCTGGTTCAGGGTGGCACCAGCGGTGTCGGCATGGCGGCAATCCAGATGGCGCGGGTGCTGCGCGATGCGACCGTCTATGCCACGGCGGGCGACGAGAACAAGCTTCAGGTGTGCCGGGATCTCGGCTGTGCATTTGCCGTCGACTATCATGGCGCCTGGGATGACGCGCTGCGCCAAAGGCTGCGCGACCGCGGCATCGACCTGATCCTCGACGGGCAGGCGGGACCGTATACCCAGCGCGAGCTGGACCTGCTGGCTTTCGACGGACGGCTGGTGCTCATTGCAAGCCATCTGGGCGCAGAGGCGAATGTCAATCTGCGCCAGCTTGTCCGCCGCAGGCAGACCCTCACCGGTTCAACGCTGCGGCCACGCCCGGCCAGCTACAAGGGCGGCATTGCCCGCGATCTGGTCGAACAGGTCTGGCCGCATCTGGAAAGTGGCAGCATCGAGACCCGGCTGCACGCGATCCTGCCCTTTGCGGATGTGGCGGAAGCGCACAGCATTCTCGATGCCAACCAGCAGATCGGCAAGGTCGTCATGGCCGTCGATCGGGCGCTCGCGGAAACCGTTCCGGCCTAATGCATGTTCGTTGTCGTTCAAATAAATCCATTTGAACGCGACATGCATCATTTCAAAATCCTACAGCGACCGGTTTGGCGCTCCTGCCTCCAGCACCCGATGCCGAACAAGAAAACACCGCCCCCATTTCCAAGGGGCGGTGTTTTCAATCCGGGGAAGCAATCCGTGTATCAGAAGCCAGCGTCGGCCAGGGCCGCAGCACGGGCGTCGGCCCACTTGGCCTCACGCTCGCCTTCGGGAATGGCAGCCCAGGCGTCGTTGAGCACCTGCTGGCGCTTAAGCAGCTTTTCATTGTGCGCCTCAGCAGCGTCGTCCCAGACACCGGCCTCTTTCCAGTACTTGACGGCGCCCTGGTGGTAGGGCAGGACCCACTCGAAGTTCTGGCGCTCGGCCGCAAAGCCGACAAGACCCGCTTCGACGCCGGAATAGGCGTCAAACTGCTCCTGTAGTGCCTTCGTCATGTTGTAGACGGTGTCCGCATCCTTGTCGCTGTAGGCGGTGAGTACAGGGAAAGGGAAACCGGCACACTCGACCGTGTTGTCTTCCGACATGTTTGGGCCCTCGCTGGCAACACGGGGGGAGAATTGCGGCTTTTCCTTCTGCAGCCGCGCCCAGCCTTGCTTGTCTTCGGCAGGCAGCTCCAGCCATTTCAGTCCGGTTGGCGATGCCGCGGCCTGGGTGGCAAAGGTGGTGGTCGAAAGCGTGGTGATCGCGTCGACCTGGCCGTTGAGGAAGGCTTCCCAGGAGGCGCCGAAACTGGCAACGTCGACCCGTTCCACATCATCCCAGGTCAACCCGCCAAAGGCCAGGAATGCGGCGACATTGTTCTGCAGGGCAGGCGAGCTGACCACCCAGCCCAAACGCTTGCCCTTGAGGTCGGCTGCACTCTCGATATCGCTGTCTCCCTGCAAGGCGAGCGTGAAACAGTTGTTCGAGTTGGCCCCGATGAGAAGCTCGATATTCTGCGGACCGAGTTCAGGAGCCGCGAAGGCTTCGGTGCCTTCAAAGGCATTGTAGGCTTCCGAGCCAAGCAGGGCGAAATCGACCCGTCCCTGCTTTGCAGGAAGCAGACGGGCGACATCGGAAGTGGCCGGCAGCACGCGCAGACTTACGCCGTACCCGTCGCTGATCGCCTTGCCCATGGCCACCGCCTGGGCGTAGCCGGCCGAGCCCACATCGTAGGTTGTCATCGACATGGTGCTCGGCAATTCGGCCTCCTGGGCCATGCCGGGAAATGCCGTTGAGGCAAGCAAGAGCGCTGCCGTGAAACTTGTGCGTAAAGACATGTGTTCCTCCTGTTCAGGTCTTTGATAGTCCAGCGGCTTCCTCTGCCGCGCGGGTTCGCCTCTCGTTCAGGCGGGCGAGGATCGCCGGAAGGCGGTCCTCGGCCTGATCCGACAGATTCTGGTACAGACTGTTGCCATGGGCATCGACGCCAACCGTCAACGGCCCGAAACCGCTGAATGAAAACCGCGATAGCCGGAATTGCTCGATCAGATCATCCCAGCCGGTTTCGAGGCGCTCAACCACGCCGGCGCTGAGCAATGGCGCGGCACCCCCGGGCATGGCAAAATAGACACCGCCGACGTCCTTGAGGGCCGCAACCACATCCTTGCCGACGCCGCCCTTGCCTGCGATGGCCGTGATGCCAAGCCCACGAACAATGGTCGGCAACAGGGCGTCAAAGCGCGTCGAAGTGGTCGGATTGACGTAGTGGGGCAGGAACCGGCCATCTTTTTCATAGCAGCAGGTTCCCATGTGGAAAAAGCTTCCGCCGGTCAGGTCGATCGGCAGGGGCTGGCCCGCCTCGATCGCAGCCACCATGCGCTGATGGGTGGAATAGCCCACCGTCACGGTTGCCTCGCCGTCCAAAATGACGCGCTCGCCCACCTTCAGGCTCCGTGCAGTTTCGGGCGCAAGTGGCAGGCTCAGGCGCCTGATTTCCTCATCATTCGACATGGACAACCCTGCCATCATTGTAGATGCGCGCCGTCGTGCGGCGATTGATCCAGCAGTTGAAACAGACCGCCACGGGTACGAAGCCATGGCCGGAGGAATAATCGACATGAACGGCAAGCGCCGTTGTGTCGCCACCCTGGCCCATCGGTCCGAAGCCGGTCGCATTAACCGCTTCCAGCAATCGAGATTCCATATCGGCGACGATCTGTTCGGGATGGGTGGTGCCGATGTGCCTGAGCGTCGCCCGCTTGGCAAGCTTGGCAGCGTTGTCGAAATCTCCACCGATGCCGACACCGATGACGACAGGTGGGCAATGTTGCGAACCGGCCTTGAGAACGCAGTCCATCACATAGGACTCGATCTGCTCCATGGTTGGATAACTGAACACTTCCAGGGAGGCCCACCGGCCTGATCCAAGCGCCTTGGGCGAGCAGGTGATCTCGATGAAATCCTCCCCGTCGGCGATGTCGAAACTCAGGTTGGGAATGTCCTTGCCGGCAAAGCTGCGCTCAAGCGTGAGCGGATGGGTGATGAATTTGAGGATCGGCGGATCGATCTGCTCGACCATGTCCGCAAACCCGTCGACAAAGGCATTGCGGATGTCGCCGTCAAGGCTCAACCGGGTGCCGATCTTCACGACAAAGGTCGGAAAACCTGCATCCGAACAGGCGTGCTGGCCTTCTTCCTCGGTCTTGCGGGCGGATCTTTGCAGAAAACGCAGGGTCTTGCGCGATCGCTCATCACTTTCACGGCTTTCGGCCTCGGCCAGTGCCGCATGCGTATCTGCAGGGATCTTCCTCAGGGCGCGCGAATAGAGCGCACATGAAGCCTCCCGAACCAGATCATAAGTGATCGCCATAGACCATCGTCCTCCCCGTTTCCACCATCCGGCTGGGCCAAGCCTCACGCACTTCCGGGACGGACACAAGGCGGTTCAAAGTGCATTTCGTCAGGCGAAATGCTGGTGACGCTTGCTTGCAGCACGGCATCGAAGTTGAGAGGTTTCGCGCAACGCCGCAGGGAGCCGAGATGACCGATCAGACCCAGACCTTTCGCGAAAAACTGATGCAGAAGCAGCTGCTTTTCGGCAGCTTCATGAAAATCGCCCACACCATGCCGACGGAAATTCTCGGAACCCTGGGCTATGATTTCGTGGTCATCGACGAGGAGCATGCACCGATCAACCGGGAAAGCACCGACCGCATGCTGCTGGCCTGCAAGGCGCATGGCATGGGCGGGCTGGTGCGGGTGCAGAATGGGGCCCCCTCGTCCATTCTGTCGGTCATTGACTGCGGCGCAGACGGTGTTCTGGTGCCCCATGTCGATAGTGCCGGAAAAGCGCGCGAGATCGTTTCGGCAGCGCGGTACCGGTCGGGCACACGCGGTTATTCGGCAACGACACGGGCCGGTGATTTCGGAAGCCGGACGATTGCCGCGCATCTCGATCAGCAGGACCGCTCGATTGCCGTCATTGCCATGATCGAAGATCCCCATGCGCTCGAACAGCTCGAAGAAATCCTGGCCGTCGACGGCCTGGATGCGGTGTTCATCGGACGCGGCGATCTGACCGTCGCCTACGGCGAAACCAAAGGCGGCTCTGCTCCGGTAAAGGCTGCAAGTCAAAAGATCGCCGAGGCTGCACGCGCGGTCGGCAAACCCATCTGCGTCATGACCGGGAGCGCAGCCGATGCCGGTGATCTGGCGCAGCTCGGCGCAACCGCCTTTATCGTTTCATCCGATCAGACCTTCCTGCGCAACGCGGCCGCCTCGGCGTTGTCCGATGTCCGCGAAACCGTCACCAAATAGATCGAGAGCATCAGAATGTACGACAAATCCGATCCGCGCGCGGCCCTTGCTCCGGCGGCGACTGGCAAACCGAAAACCGGCCTGATCGCGGAGGAGCAACTTGCCACCTTCTACGACTCGCCGCCGCAGATCGAGGATGAAACCGGCCGGACCTGGCTGGTGCGCGGGCACAATTTCGTTGTCGCCTACTCTGACCTCAAGCCTGGCGCAGTCTTCACGCGCAGCGGGCAGCCGGATGAATATGTCGTGCTGCTGCCTGATGCCGGTGCCCAGATCACCGCTTGCGGCGAGACCAAGCAGGTTGCAGCAAATTCCATCGCCTTTGTGCCACCTGGCGACAGCCAGATGGTCATGCCCAAGGGCGGCAATCTCGTGCGGCTGTTCACGGCCAGATCCACCGATCTTGTGGACCTTTGCCCCAATGCCGGCGCCTATGACCAACCACGCACGCATATTCCCGAATTCCAGGCCTGGCCGGAACCTGCAGACGGACTGAAGATCCGGCATTACTCGCTCGACGTGCCCAAGCAGGAAGGCCGCTTCGGGCGGATCTTCCGCTGCACGACCTTCATGGTGAACATGCTCGATGCCTATGACGGGCCGCGCGACACCAGCAAGATGTCGCCCCATCACCATGATGATTTCGAGCAGTGTTCCCTGCTGCTCAAGGGCCAGTACACGCACCATCTGCGGTGGCCCTGGACAACGGATCTGGCCGACTGGAAGGATGACAAGGCGATCAGTGTCGGCGCCCCATCGGCCATCGTCATCCCACCCCCGGCCATTCACACCAGCCGGGCGACGGGCGCTGACAGGAACCAGATGGTCGACATCTTCTGCCCGCCTCGCTTGGATTTCAGTAAGAAGCCGGGCTGGGTTCTCAATCAAGACGACTATCCGTTTGAATAACCGCGTTCCAACTTACACTGCGGCGACCATACCGCTTTCCTGAGTACCTTGGAGAGCCTCGGCCATGGGCGCGCGCGCCTAGGGGCGCTGTGCCGTCACGGACAGTGGTTCAAGCGACATCCGGCCATTGACCTGACCGCTTCAACGCCGCTCCGGTGAATTGCCTTCGCCTCCAATAGCGAAGGCTCCGCTCTATTGCACCGGGTGAGGCGGGCGGCTTGACCGACGGTCATGTTGCCCTGTGTCGGGATAATGCGAGCATAGCCAGCGCTATGGCGATGCCAGCAAGAGTGCTGGTCCATTCAGGAAAACCGATCAGAAGGCCAGAGCCGAAGAGGGGCAGCCGCGCCCAGCCTCGCAAACGCCCCAGCCGCGGCATATAGCCCTCGGAAGCGGCCGCAATGACCACCACGGCCAGCACATTCAGCGCGGTCCAGATCAGCGTCAGATGCCAGGGGCCTTGCAGGATGAGCGCCGGCTCGAAGAGGAAGAAGATGGGGACGAAGTAGAGCACGATGCCAAGCCGGGCGGCGTGCATGCTGGTGAAAATCGGATCACTGTCACTGATGCGCGATGCGAGGAAGGCGGCAAGCGCCACCGGAGGCGTGATCGCTGCCAGGGAGGCGTAGTAGGCGATGAACATGTGAATGGCGAGCGTGTTCAGCCCGGCGATCTGTTCCAGGGCCGGCGCCAGTGTCAGGGCCAGCATCAGGTAGGCCGCCACGATCATCCCCAGCATGCCGAAGATGATGCAAACGCCGATGCCGATGGCAAGAACAGGCACCAGTCCATCGCCGCCCATCCGCACCAGGCTGGCGGCAATCACCGGGGCCACCCCGGTTGCCATCAGTCCACCGAGGATGAAGCTGGTTGGCAGCAACAGGGCAATGGTCTGGCTTAGCAACTTTGCGATCTGGTAGAAAAGCTCCGGCACCCTCCGGAACTCCAGGCGAAGTTTCGGATGCAGCGTGGTGAGAACCAGGAGCAGGCCGGAGGCGTAGAACGGGGTGAGCCTTTCCCACCGCATGAAGACCAGACCCCAGACGAGGAACCCGAGCACCACGAGAAAAGGCCATCCATCCCGCAGCACCGGCCAGACTTTTGGAAGCTGATCACGATCCACCCCCTTGAGATTGTTGCGGGCGGCAAACCCGTCAACATGGCAGTAAAGGCCGAAATAGTAGAGCAGCGACGGAATGATCGCGGCCAGAACGATGACCCGGTACTCGGTGTTGGTGAAATCGGCCATGATGAAGGCGACGGCTCCCATCACAGGTGGCATCAGCATGCCGCCTGTCGAGGCGCAGGCTTCGAGGGCTCCGGCATAATGGGACGGAAAACCACCCCGCTTCATCGCCGGAATGGTAACGGAGCCGGTGCTCACCACATTGCCGAAAACGCTGCCGGAGAGGCTGCCGAAGAAGCCGGAAGCCAGCACGCTGACCTTGGCTGGTCCGCCGCGGGAGGTTCCCATCATCGCCATGGCGAGATTGAGAAAGAAATCCGCAGCACCGGTAGCGACCATCAGGGCTGCAAGAATCAGAAAGCCGATAATCAGTTCGCCGACCACGCGGGTGACAACACCGAGCATTGCATCGCCGGAAAAGACATTGAAGGCTATCGTGCGCGCCAGCGTCGTCGGCGGGCCCCAGAGGATGCCCGGCATGTATTCGGCAAAGACCGGATACAGGGCAAGAAAGGCGACGATGACAAGGAAGATGTAGCCGCCGGCGCGCCGTGCAGCCTCGAGAATCAGAAGAAAGATAGCGGCCGCCACGGCCAGTTGCCATGGCTCTTTTGCAGGGACCCAGGAACCGAACACCAGCGACCGCGCGTTATAGGCCATCAACAATGTCAGCGCGAAAATGGCGAGCGCGGGAAGATAGCTGGCCCAGCTGACATGGTTCTCACCACGCCATGCCGGCAACAGCAGGAAGGCCATTGGCAGATAGAATGCCATCAGCAGAAAGTAATAGGTCAGATCCAGCAGCGGAAAGAGGGCAAAGATGTATCCCACCGACATGACCACGCCGGCCGCGGACAGGACCAGCAGCAGCGCGCGCACCCATCTCGGCATGGTATTCCAGCGTATTTCTGCCTTGTCCCGATAGGCTTCGGGCACGACATTTGCCACAGACGGCTCGTCGCCGTCGCGAAGGGTCTCATTCATCGCCTGTTTCCGTCCGTGTGAGTAAAGCAATGGCTAGATGCCGCAGCGCGCTCTTTGCATGGCGCGCTGCGGCCACTGCGCCTAGTCGAGGGCCAGCACCAGTTCGCCGTAGCTTTTGGTGATGCCGGCATCTTGTTTGGCCTTGGCCCAGAGATCCTGGAACTCGGTGCTGTCGGGTGAAATGTCGATGCCTTCTGCCTGTGCCGCTTCGACGGTTTTCTGCCACAGTGCCACACGCTCTGTTGCCAGAGCGACGAGTTTATCCTGCCGCTCCTGGTGGGCGTCGGTCCAGATATTCTTTTCCTTCAGATAGCGGATCAGCCCCTCGTGAAAGGGCTGGCGCGCTCCGACTTCCAGGAACTTCTCGATGCTCTCGAGGCTCATCATGTCGGCATAGGTGAAATCGTCGACAAAATCCTTGTGGTGCTCCACCTGCCACTTGATCAGGTTATAGACGAAATCCGGATCGGCATCGGCCAGCATGTGATTGGGCTGGTAGACGTGGTCCATCTGCAACCCGAGCGCGCTCTTGACCCCTGCGGAGGTTTGCATTTCGACATAGCCCGGGTGCTTGGCCCGCAGCCGGTCGTAGGCCTCGGGATCGTCGGCACGCGGGGGCAATGAAAGCCAGCGGATGCCGGCGGGTGAAGCTTCGGCTTCGAAACTCGGACCGGACACCGGCGAAGTGAAGGCGACGTCGGCACGCCCCTCCACCACCACCTTGGTGTTGGCCCCATAATTGCCCACCTCCACCAGGCTCACGTCGTCCAGAGTCATGTTCTGATAGGCGAGCATGGCCTCAATGCCGGTGACGAGGAAGGACGAGGAGGGGGAGAGAGCCACGCGTGTCTCCGGCCCGATATCCGTGATGCTCTTCAGCTCGCTGTCGCCCTGCACCATGTAGCCCCATGGCAGGATAAGGTTCATGCCGATCACGCGGGTATCTGTAGGGCCCGCCTCAATGGTCGCGTAGCCTGCCGCGGCATCCATCTGATCGAAATAGTCCGATGTCTGGACCATGACGATGTCGGCCTCGCCGGTGTTGAGCCATTCCGCGCGTGCGTAGCCGTTTGGCGCCGGCAGAACCCGCGCGCGTGATGATGTCTGCGCAGAAAACTCCGAGGTCCAGGCCACCGACAATGAGTGATTGCCGGTGCCCACCACGGGCGTGACAACCGTGAAATAGGCAGGCCAGTCATACTCTTCCTGGGCCTGCGCAAAAGGTGCTGCTGCGATTGCCAGCCCCGCTATCAGGGTCAGGGCGCTGACGGTTCTAGAAACGATTCCCATGTATTCCTCCCAAACTGATTGGCCGATCGCGGCCGGTTTTGATTCCATGGCGGCTCTCCCCGCCGCATCCTGAGCGTCGCGCTCCCCGCCACGCCCCTTGCCGACCGTCAATTGCGCAAAGGCGCAGATCACGGTTGCAATTATTTATTGATTATAATAATTATCGAGGAAAGTAAACTGGAGGATGTGCCCTTGTCGAACCCCAATCAGGATAAAACCGGAATCGATCCGATTAAGATGCCGGCTGCAGATATGCCGGTTGCCTATGATGCGGATATCGTTGTTGTCGGGGCCGGACCTTCGGGATTTGCCGCCGCGCTCAAGGCTGCACGAATGGGAGCCAAGGTAATCGTGGTCGAGAAGCTCGATGCGCCCGGCGGCGTGCATACTTCCGGTCTTCAAGGTCACGCGTCGGAAGGCATTGGCGGCATCCATACCGAGCTGATGGAGCGCTTCGACGCCCATGGCTGCATCTACCGGGCGGACAATACCACCCATGCGGACTGGGCCGGAAACCCCCTGTCGCACTACGAGCGCAAGAAGGCTCCTGACGATGATTTCGTCCGGCTTTCCTTCAACCCGGAAGGCTCCGGCAATGTCATGTCGATCATGCTTGATGAAGCGGGAGTGTTTACACTCTACGACACGCGCTTTGTCGATTGTGTTGTCGAAAGGGAGGGCAGTGCAGACGGGCACATCCGTGCGATCGTCGTTGAGAACAACAGTGGCCGCTTCGCGATTTCCGGTCGCATCTTTATTGAAGGTTCAGGTATTGGCATGCTTGCCGCAAGTGCCGGTGTCCCCTACGTCTCCGGCGGCGGACCTCAGCCCGACACCGCGGACTGGGACGGCATCCGGCGCCCGGTACCTGGCGGACTGCTCTGGACCATGCACGGCATCGATCTCCCTGCGCTGACGCGGCACCAGCAACACGCCAAGGATCCGATGTTGCAAAAGGCCATTGCCGAGGCGCGCGCAGCCGGTGATATTCCGGAAGGTCTCTATCGCCCGGGGATGAAGGGCAAGCACGTCTATGCCTCCATGTATATCGGGCATCCAACGCTGGACATGAGCCCGATGTCTGCCGAAGGCAGCTATTGCCTGTGGCAGAATGTACCTTACGAGCTGGGTCTGCACATGGATGAAAGCGGCGAGGACAACTCCACCGCGACCCGCTTGCTGCGCAGCTATATCGATGCGGAAGCCCGCTTCCTGCGCAAATATGTTCCCGGCTTCGATAATGCGAGAATCGGCAGCATCGGACGCTATGTCGGGGTGCGTGACGGCCGCCACCCGATCGGAGAGCACGTCTTTAGCCTCGATGATGCGCGCAATGCCCGCCGCTTCCATGACGCGGTGACCTATCCGATGAAGAAATCCTTCTTCTGGGATGCTTTTGCCCAGTACGAATTCGAGGTGCCGTATCGCTGTTTCCTGCCGAAGAAGATCGACAATCTTCTGCTTGCGGGAGCGTCGCTCTCGTTCTCTTACGAAACGCTGTTCATGGTGATGCGGAATTTCCCCTGGACCACGCTGACCGGGGAAATCGCCGGTTTCGCCGCTGCGCAATGCATTCAGAAGAAGATCGGTCCAAAGGAACTGGAATGGACCACGCCTTACGGAGCAGGCGGTTGATCGACTTCCCGGGTCAATTCGGGGTGCCGCAGCGGCATCGCGATGACGTTATCAAGCAACTGGGTGAGTCTCGCAAATTCGGCGGCTTCCTTGGTCTTCATGATCTCGCCGGAACGCTGTTCGATGTAATGGCCTATCCTGGCGGTGGCGGCGCGTCCGGTTTCGGTCAGGCTGACCTTCGCCCTGCGCTGGTCCCTGCCGGAAGCGACCCGCTCGACATAGCCCAGCGCCTGCAGCTCGTTGAGGACGCGGGATACGTTGGGCGGCTGCATGAAAGCCCGGGCGGCCACTTCGGAGGGTTCGAGAAACGGCTCGTCATAGAGGTTTCGCAGCACGCGCCACTGGCGTTCGGTGATCCCGGTGGAGCGGAACAGCGGCCGGTAGAACTGCATGATCGCTTCCCGGGCTCGCAGCAGCCGGACCGGCAGAGCATCGCCGAGTGGCGCAACCGGCGTCCAGTCCGCGTCTTTCGTCTGAGCATCGGGCGTTGGGGGATGCGTATCAATCATTATGTGAAGACCTCGTTGAAGAAAGCGCTGCCGGAGCCGTTGCGCGTGCCCGGTGATACAATGATTGCTTGATGTTTTCAAATTATTATAATAATTATTAAGGAAACTAATTCGATAGATGGCGCTCTGGCGACTTTTATCGTCCGGGAGGGGAGAGAATGGCAAGGGTCCTGTCGATCTTGGATTCGGTCCTTATGGCAGTCGCGATTGCCGGGTTGGGGCTGATGCTTGCGCATGTGACGCTCGAAGTCGTGCTGCGGCTGATGGGCGTGGTGTCGCAACTGCAGACAATAACCTTTGTCTCGGCCTGCTATATGGTTGCGGTGATTTTCTGCGCTCTCCCCTATGCTGAAAGCAGGGAAGGGCATATCAGCGTCGACCTTTTCACCTCCATGCTTCCGCAAGGGGTGCGCCAGGCGCTGCAACGCATTGGCCATGGCGTCATAGCACTCTGCCTTGGCGTGGTGGCGTGGGTTTCCTTCGAGGAGGCCTGGGACAAGACGCTGCGCGGCGAGATCTGGGAGACGTCGACAGGATATTTTGTGGTCTGGCCCGGACGCTGGGCCGTTGCTCTTGCCTTTGCGGCGCTTGCGCTTCGCAACGCGCTACGCTTCCTGCGGCAGGATCCTCCCCGACACGACAATTCTATGGAACAGGTGTGATATGGACGGTCTGTGGATCGGTGCTGGCGGTTTTGTGCTTGTTCTGGTGCTGGTAGCGCTGGAGTTTCCAGTCGGTATCGCGCTGGGGCTCGTCGGGGCGGCCGGCATCTACTGGCAGATCGGCCTGCGTCCGATGGTCAGCATCCTCGATTCGACCCCGTTCGAGTTCGCTGCAAGCTGGTCGCTGTCGGCAATTCCGCTGTTCCTGCTGATGGGAAGTATCATCCAGCGGTCGGGGCTGGCGACGCGGATCTATCATTCTGCGCGCCTGTGGATGGGCACCCTGCCGGGAGGGCTGGCGGTCGCGACCAACGTCGCAGCAGCGGGCTTTGCCGCCATGTCAGGTTCCAGCATGGCGACCGCAGCGGCGATGGCGCGGCTTTCTGTTCCCGAAATGCTGCGCTCGGGTTACGACCGCAAGCTCGCGGCCGGCTGCGTTGCCAGCGCTGGCACGCTCGGAGCCTTGATCCCGCCCAGCCTGCTGATGATCCTCTATGCCATCTTTGCCGAGGTCTCGATCGGCAAGATGCTGGTTGCGGGCGTGCTGCCGGGATTGCTCACTCTTGTTGTCTATGTCGCCATGATCATGATCCGCAGCGTCGCCGATCCCGCGTTGGCGCCCGGCTTGGTTATCCAGTCAAGCCGCAAGGAACGCTGGTCCAGCCTGATCCCGATCTGGCCCTTGCCGATCATCTTTTTCGGCGTCCTCGGCGGCATCTATGGCGGCATCGTCACCGCGACCGAGGCGGCCGCGCTCGGCGTGCTTCTATCGCTTGTCGCTGCGGCCATGGCGGGCGGTCTGAACTGGGGGCTGATCAAGGGGTCCGTGCTCGAAACCCTGACGAGCACGGCGCGGATATTCTTCATCGCGATCGGTGCCATCATCTTCACCAAGTTTCTGGCACTGACGGGGATCTCATCGACCCTGGCTGCGACGTTTTCCGAGTTCAGTGACAACTATCTTCTGCTGGTGCTTGCGGCATCGCTGCTGTTCCTGCTGCTCGGCATGTTTCTCGACCCGCTGGGTGTCATGCTCATCAGCCTGCCGGTGATCCTTCCGGTCTTCCAGGCTGTCGGTGCGGATCTGATCTGGTTGGGCGTGATCGTGGTCAAATACATCGAGATCGGTTTGCTCACGCCGCCGGTGGGGCTGAACGTCTATGTCGTGAAGAGCGCGCTCGGCGACAGCGTTCCGCTTGGCGACATCTTTCGCGGAGTCATGTGGTTTCTGGTCTGTGAGGTGATCATCATGGCGCTGCTGATCGGGTTTCCGCAAATATCGCTGTTCCTGCCCGACCGGGTCGGAATCTGATGCATTCAAAGGGAGAGAGAAATGCACAATATTGCAAAGACAGTCACGGCGGCTGCATTGGCTATCGGCCTTCTCGGTCAACCAGTGCTTGCCAAGGAACTTCGCTACGCCGCTTTTGTGGGCACGCAGCACCCGTCATTGAGCGCATCGCTGGAGCCGATGTTCGAGCGCATCAGCAAGGCAACTGACGGGGACCTGAGCTGGACGGTCTACCCGCTGGGGCAGCTTTTGGGGGCGCGTGCGATTCTGGGAGGGATCGAGGACGGAGTTGCCGACGGGGGTATGGTGGTTCCGCACTGGTATCCCTCCGATATCCCGTCGGTGGTTAACTTCGCCAACATGGCGATGTACGGCACCGATCCGTTCGCCATTGCCGGCGCGGTCAATGAAGCGATGCTGCTGAACTGTCCCGACTGCGTCAAGGAGTACGCGGATTCCGGGGCTCGCATTCTCGGCGCCTATTCGACCACACCTTTCGTCCTGCAATGCACGACGCCTGTCTCCTCGCTGGAAGACCTTAAAGGTCTGCGAGTAAAGACGACGGGCATCATGGGGCCCCGGCTGGAGCGTCTCAACGCTATCCCGTCCAATATTCCGTCTCCGGAAATGGCGGAAGGGCTGCAAAGGAACCAGCTTGACTGCGTGCTGGCCTCGATGGACTGGTATGCCTCCTATGGCCTGCAGGGCATCGTCACGAACGTGACAGAAGCTCCCCTCGGCACTGTCCGTGGCATGTCGCTGATGGCCTTCAGCACAGAAACCTGGGAGGATCTCGAGCCCGGGCACAAACAGCTGCTGCTCAAGGAGATCACCTATGGGGTGGCGGACATGATGATCGCCCAGAAGGAGCTGGCTGAGAAATCCCGTTCTGACGCCAGCGCTTCCGGAGTGGAGTTTCACCAGGGCGATGACACCCTCGTCGCAGCTCTCGCCCCCTCGGACGTCGACAAGGAACTGATCGCAGACTACGCCGCCAATATCGGGGTCGATAATTACGCCGAGCAGATCGATGCCTTCAATGCAGCGCTCAGCAAGTGGGAGGGCATCGTCGCCAAGACCGGGCATGACCGCGAAGCCTTCGCCCAGGCGCTCTGGGATGAGGTCTACTCCAAGCTCGATTGATTTTCGCCGAGCTGAGTCCGCGTCGGGCCACGCTTGTTTTCCCGGTGAGAGCGGTTCGGGTTTAATATCCCGTCGAGATCGACCATCGCCCGGGCCGTGGGCACTCTGTCTGCGGCCTGGTTTTCGGCGTCAAGCGGTTTGCCGCCAAGAACGGCAGCGATGTCGCAACGGGCAAAAACAATTGCAAATGATGCGGGGACGTGAGCGCAATCCGCAGGCCTTGGCAATCCTGAAGCTGCTGGAGTTTACCGGAGCTCGCAAACGCGAGGTCGAGCGGCGCTCAGCGCGATTTAACCTGCCTGTCTGTCCATCGCGCATCGGAAAAATCGGCTCCTGGAAGTGCCGCTTTGACGTCGGATCCGTCGATCAGCATGTCTGGCCCGGCAACCGCCTCGAGCGCCTTCAGATCTGTGATGATGATGCGCATGCCGTCGGTGGCGACGCCATCGGATTGAAGCGACTTGATCGCGCGTGAAAAGTTTTCCGGCGTCATGCCGAGATAGGACGCCAGCAACCGTTTTTCGATCGGCAGGGTAAAGCTGGCCGCATTGCAGGCAGCTCTTGACTGCCCGCAGATATAGGCGGCGACCCGTTCCCTGGAAGTGCGCAGCTTGAGGCTTTTGGCGTGACGCACCACCGAGCGGTAGCAACTGGCCAGCTCGCTGATCGTTGACATCGCGAAATCGGGGTCGATCCTAAACGTCGCCCGCAGATCCTTGGCAGGTATCATCACGATGCGGCATTTCTCGATGGTGCGCGCCGACATCAGATAGGGTGCGTCCTTGATGCAGGCGGCGAGGATGAAGCTCGAAACCGGCCGCACAACCGCCATTGTGGTCTCGCGTTCACGCCAGCCCGAAAACAGTTCCACCGTGCCTTCCATGACCACATGCAGAAAATCGGCAGGCTCGCCCTGGCGGATCATTTCCAGCTGTGCGGGAAAACTCTGCGCATAGGCCGCCTGGGTCAGCGTTTCGAAATTCTCCTCAGCCATATCCCGGAACAGCGGCAGTTTCCGAATCTCGGGTTTGTCTTCATCCCGCATGCCGTCTCTCCCCTCCGATATGCCGACCACGGGCAATCTACTGACAATCTTCGCAGCGCGACTTGATATTTATCAAATGGCCCATTGATCAATTCCTCTCCGAAAAATGACCAAAGGCAATTCCGGTTCGATTGGGCCGGACCAGGCTGATCCGTTTGATCTGTGTCAACGGCGCGCGGTCTCCCGCCGTGAATTTGTGTGTGATCCGGCCCTCACGCCGGCGTCGAAAATACACGTGCGCAGGGGTTGCCTGCGCCGCCACGCGGAGACACACAATGCTGGAAAAGGTGAATGTACCCGACAGTGAACGCACCCGTGCTCTTGGATTGAGCACGATCGCGTTTACCGCCTGTTTCGCGGTCTGGACCATCTTCTCGATCATCGGAATCGAGATCAAGGCGGAGCTGGGGCTGACCGAGTTCCAGTTCGGACTGCTGGTCGCCACCCCCATTCTCACCGGGTCGCTGAGCCGGTTGATCCTCGGTGTCTGGACCGAGAAATATGGCGGGCGCATCGTCTTCACCTCGCAAATGCTGCTGACTGCGGCGGCGACGTGGATGCTCACCTGGGCCAATTCCTACACGATGTATCTCATCGCAGCCCTTGGAATAGGCCTTGCGGGTGGATCCTTCATCATCGGCGTGGCTTACGTCTCGCGCTGGTACGACGCGGGCCGGCAGGGCACGGCGCTGGGGATTTTCGGGGCCGGCAATGTCGGCGCCGCAGTCACCAAGTTTGTCGCGCCCTTCGTCATGGTGGCCTATGGCTGGCATGGCGTTGCCCATGTCTGGGCTGGTGCCCTGGCGCTGATGGCGGTGATCTTCTTTGTCTTTGCCAAGGACGACCCGGCGCTGGTGGCGCAACGCAAATCCGGGCGGAAGTCGCCCTCGCTGGCCGAGCAGTTCGCGCCGCTGAAGAACCTGCAGGTGTGGCGCTTCTCGCTCTACTATTTCTTTGTCTTCGGCGCCTTCGTCGCGCTGGCGCTGTGGATGCCGCATTATCTAGTCGACGTCTACGGTCTGGACATACGCACCGCCGGCATGTCGGCTGCAGCCTTCTCGCTGTCGGCCTCGCTGTTCCGCGCCTATGGCGGGCACCTGTCCGACCGGTTCGGGGCGCGGGCGGTGATGTACTGGACCTTCGGCTTCTCGCTGGTCCTGTTGTTCATGCTGTCCTATCCGCCGACCGACTATCTGATTCAGGGCAAGGATGGTCCGATCGCCTTCAGCACCGAAATGGGGCAGTGGCCCTTTGTCATCACGCTGTTCGTGCTCGGCTTCTTCATGAGCCTGGGCAAGGCTGCGGTGTTCAAGCATATCCCGGTCTATTACCCCAACCATGTCGGTGCCGTAGGTGGGCTGGTCGGCATGATCGGCGGGCTTGGCGGTTTCGTTCTGCCAATCAGTTTCGGCGCCCTGCTCGACCTGACAGGCATCTACACCAGCTGTTTTGCGCTGCTGTTTGTCATCGTTGCGATATCGCTGGCCTGGATGCACCTGTCGATCCGCGCCATGGAGCAGGCTACCCACGGTCCCGCACTTGGACGCTTGCCGCAGCTGCCGGAAATGCAGGACATCCACGATCCCGAGCGGGTGGCGCAGACACGTGTGCTGCAGGAGTGGAAGCCCGAGGACAAGATTTTCTGGGAGAGCAAGGGCCGCGCCATTGCCCGCCGCAACTTGTGGATTTCGATCCCGGCGCTGCTGCTGGCCTTCTCGGTCTGGATGGTGTGGTCGGTCGTGGTCGCACGGCTGCCGGCGATCGGTTTCGACTTCACCCAGGGCCAATTGTTCTGGCTGGCGGCCCTGCCTGGCCTTTCAGGGGCGACCTTGCGGATCTTCTACAGCTTCATGGTGCCGATCTTTGGCGGCCGGTTGTGGACAACGATCTCCACTGCATCGCTGCTCTTGCCGGCACTTGGCATCGGCTACGCGGTGCAGAGCCCGCAAACGCCTTACCTGATCTTCCTCGTCCTGGCACTGCTGTGCGGCTTTGGCGGTGGCAACTTCGCCTCGTCGATGGCCAACATCGCCTTCTTCTATCCCAAGGCCGAGAAGGGCAATGCACTGGCCTTGAACGCCGGGCTGGGCAATCTCGGTGTGTCGGTGATGCAGTTCGCTGTGCCGCTTGTGATTACCGCCGGCGTCTTCGGGGCGATGGGCGGGCAACCGCAGGCCCTGTCGGATGGCGGGCAATTGTGGATGCAGAACGCGGGCTTCATCTGGGTGCCCTTCATCATCGCTGCCACCATCGCCGCCTGGCTCGGCATGAACGACATCGCCGATGCCAAGGCAAGCTTCAAGGAACAGGCGATCATCTTCAGCCGCAAGCACAACTGGATCATGTGCGTGCTCTACACCGGGACCTTCGGCAGCTTCATCGGTTATTCCGCCGGTTTCCCGTTGTTGACCAAGCTGCAGTTCCCTGAGGTCAATGCGTTGCAGTTCGTGTTCCTCGGCCCGCTTGTGGGGGCGCTGTCACGCGCCGCGACAGGATGGATCTCCGACCGGTTCGGCGGTGGAAGGGTCACCTTCTGGACCTTCCTTGGAATGATCGCTGCCGTGTTCGGAGTGATCTTCTTCCTGGGCATCAAGGAGCAGCCGGGCGCGTTCTGGGGATTTTTCTCCTGCTTCATGGCGCTGTTCTTCCTCACCGGAGTGGGCAATGCGTCAACCTTCCAGATGATCCCGGTCATCATGGCGCGCGAGGTTCCGCGTCTTATGAAGGAGTTGAAGGGCGACGAACTGCAGAAGCAGGCCGGTCGCGAGAGTGCGGCGATCATCGCCTTTACCTCGGCCATCGCTGCCTACGGCGCATTCTTCATCCCCAAAGCCTACGGCACCTCGATTGCCATGACCGGCGGACCGGTGGCGGCACTTTGGGGTTTCCTCGCCTTCTACCTGATCTGCGCGGTGCTGACCTGGGCCTTTTACACAAGACCCGGCGGGCTCCTGTTCGAAGTCGAACGCAATGTTGCCGCCACGCCCGTCACCGCCTGACCTGAAAGGAAAACAAGATGAGCCATTTGCTCGACAGACTAAATTTCTTCGCCAGCAAGCGCGTCGATACATTCTCGGACGGTCATGGTGAAACCACCATCGAAAACCGCGACTGGGAGGACGTCTACCGAAAGCGCTGGCAGCACGACAAGATCGTGCGCTCCACCCACGGGGTGAACTGCACCGGCTCCTGCTCCTGGAAGATCTACGTCAAATCCGGCGTCGTCACCTGGGAGACGCAGCAGACCGATTACCCGCGTACCCGGCCGGAATTGCCCAACCACGAACCACGCGGCTGTGCCCGTGGCGCCAGCTACAGCTGGTATCTCTATTCGGCCAACCGGGTGAAAACGCCGCTGGTGCGGTCGCGGCTGATGAGGATGTGGCGCAAGCTGCGTGAAACCCAGTCGCCGGTTCAAGCCTGGACCACGATCCAGTCGGATCCGGCCATGCGCGCCGATTACGTGACCAAGCGCGGCAAGGGTGGCTTTGTCCGGGCCTCATGGGAAGAGGCCACCGAAATCACCGCCGCGGCCAATGCCTACACGGCCAAGACCTACGGCCCGGACCGGGTCTTCGGCTTCTCGCCGATCCCGGCCATGTCGATGGTCTCCTATGCCGCGGGAACGCGCTATCTGAGCCTGCTCGGCGGCACCTGCATGTCGTTTTACGACTGGTATTGCGATCTGCCGCCGGCCTCGCCACAGACCTGGGGCGAACAGACCGACGTGCCGGAATCGGCTGACTGGTACAATGCCGGCTTTCTTATCCTGTGGGGCTCGAACGTGCCGCAAACGCGCACGCCGGATGCGCATTTCTACACCGAGGCGCGCTATCGCGGCACCAAGTCCGCGGTGATCTGCCCGGACTATTCTGAGGCCTCGAAATTCTCCGACATCTGGCTCAACGCCAAGCAGGGCACCGATGCGGCGCTCGGCATGGCTTTTGGCCACGTCATCCTGCGGGAATTCCACCTCGACCGTCAGGCCGAGTATTTCGAGGACTACTGCCGCAGATACTCCGACATGCCGATGCTGGTGCAGCTCGACAAGCGCGGCGGCTCCTACATTCCGGGCCGGCAGCTGCGCGCCTCCGACTTTGCAAAGAAGCTGGGCCAGACCAACAATCCCGAATGGAAGACGGTCGGGATCGACGAGGCCACCGGCAATGTGGTTGTTCCCAATGGCTCGATCGGTTTCCGCTGGGGCGAGCATGGCGACTGGAATCTTGAGGAGAAGGCCGGCGGAGAAACAGTCAAGCTGCGGATGAGCCAGATCCTCGATAGCGATCACGATACGGTTGTCGGCGTCGAGTTTCCCTATTTCGGCGGCGCTGCCACCAACGGGTTCGAGGTCTGCGATCATCCCGATGTTCTGACCCGCAACGTGCCGGTGAAGAAGATCAAGCTGGCCAATGGCAAGACCGCCATGGTCGCTACCGTGTTTGACCTGTTCTGCGCCAATTACAGCCTCGACCGGGGGCTGGGCGGCGGCAATGTCGCCAGCTCCTACGATGATGATGTGCCGTTCACCCCGGCTTGGGCGGAAAAGATCACCGGCGTGCGCCGCGACAAGATCATCCAGGTGGCGCGCGAATTCGCCGAAAATGCCGAAAAGACCAATGGCAAGTCGATGGTGATCATCGGTGCTGCGATGAACCACTGGTACCACATGGACATGAACTACCGTGCGGTTATCAACATGCTGGTGATGTGCGGCTGCGTCGGCCAGTCCGGCGGTGGCTGGGCGCATTATGTCGGCCAGGAAAAACTCAGGCCGCAGACCGGCTGGACCCCGCTGGCCTTCGCCCTCGACTGGGCCCGCCCGCCACGCCACATGAACTCGACATCGGCCTGGTATGCCCATACCGACCAGTGGCGCTACGAGACGGTGACAGCGGCGGAGATCCTGTCGCCGACAGCGCCGGAAGGCGACTGGAAGACGCTGAGCCTGATCGACTACAACATCCGTGCCGAACGGATGGGCTGGCTGCCATCCGCGCCGCAACTCAAGACCAACCCGTTGGAGGTTGGCCGCGCCGTCAAGGCCTCGGGCAAGGAGGCTGCGGCCTATGTCGCGGAGAAGCTCAAGTCGGGCGAGCTGGAAATGTCGTGCGAGGATCCGGACGCACCGGAAAACTGGCCGCGCAACCTGTTCGTCTGGCGCTCCAACCTGCTCGGCTCGTCGGGCAAGGGGCACGAGTATTTCCTAAAGCATTTGCTCGGCACCGATCACGGCGTCCAGGGAAAGGATCTTGGCGAGGAGGGCCGGCAGAAGCCGGTTGAGGCCAAGTGGCATGACCAGGCGCCGGAAGGAAAACTCGATCTTCTGGTGACCATCGACTTCCGCATGTCGACCACTGCGGTCTATGCCGACATCGTGCTGCCGACGGCGAGCTGGTACGAAAAGGACGACATGAACACGTCCGACATGCACCCGTTCATTCATCCGCTGCAGGCGGCGGTGGACCCGGCCTACGAGAGCAAGACGGACTGGGAAATCTTCAAGGCGATCGCCAGGAAATTCTCCGAGATCTCGCCGGAAATCCTCGGCGTCGAAACGGATGTGGTGCAACTGGCGCTGCATCACGACACGCCGTCGGAACTGGCGCAGCCCGAGGTGCTCGACTGGAAGCGGGACGAATGCGAGCTCATTCCGGGCAAGACCGCGCCGGCCTATATCGCGATTGAACGCGACTATCCCAATATCTACAAGCGCTTCACTTCGCTGGGGCCGTTGATGGACAAGGTCGGCAATGGCGGCAAGGGGATCACCTGGGACACCAAAACCGAAGTCCACCACCTCAAGGCGCTCAACGGCACCGTGACGGAGGAGGGAGCTTCCCAGGGGCTGGCAAAGATCGAGACAGCCATCGATGCCTGCGAGGTCATCCTGATGCTGGCGCCCGAAACCAATGGCGAAGTCGCGGTCAAGGCCTGGGATGCGCTGGGCAAGCACACCGGTATCGATCACCGGCATCTGGCCGCAGCCAAGGAAGACGAGAAGATCCGCTTCCGAGACATTGCCGCCCAGCCGCGCAAGATCATCTCGTCGCCAACCTGGTCGGGGATCGAGAGCGAGGAGGTCTGCTACAATGCCGGTTACACCAATGTGCACGAGCTGATCCCCTGGCGCACGGTTTCCGGCCGCCAGCAGCTCTACCAGGATCACAAGTGGATGCAGGCATTCGGCGAGTTCTTCGTCACCTGGCGTCCACCGGTGGATCTGAAAACAACAGGGACGGATATCAATCTCTCCGAGCGCGATGGTGAGCCGCATGTGGTGCTCAACTTCATCACGCCGCACCAGAAATGGGGCATTCACTCCACCTATTCGGACAATCTGATGATGCTGACGCTCAATCGCGGCGGCCCGGTGGTGTGGATTTCCGAGGTCGATGCCCGCGCCGCGGGACTGGTCGATAACGACTGGGTCGAGGTCTACAACTCGAACGGCGTGCTGACGGCGCGTGCGGTGGTTAGCCAGCGCATCAAGGAAGGCACGCTGTTCATGTATCACGCGCAGGAAAAGATCGTGAACACGCCGGGATCGCAGATCACCGGCAAGCGCGGCGGCATCCACAATTCGGTGACCCGCACCACGCTCAAGCCGACCCACATGATCGGCGGCTACGCGCAGCTTTCCTACGGTTTCAACTACTACGGAACCGTGGGCTCCAACCGCGATGAATTCGTCATCGTCCGCAAAATGTCAAAGGTCGACTGGCTGGATCGCCCGGCCGCCCAAGTGGAGGCAGCTCAATGAAAGTCCGCGCTCAAATCGGCATGGTTCTCAACCTCGATAAATGTATCGGGTGCCACACCTGCTCCGTCACCTGCAAGAATGTCTGGACCAGCCGGGAAGGCGTCGAATACGCCTGGTTCAACAATGTCGAAACCAAGCCCGGCATCGGTTACCCGAAGGACTGGGAAAACCAGAAACGCTGGAACGGCGGCTGGACCCGGACCAAATCCGGCAAGCTGCAGCCCAAACAGGGCGGCAAGTGGCGGATCCTGGCCAACATCTTCGCCAATCCGGACCTGCCGGAAATCGACGATTTCTACGAGCCGTTCGACTTTGACTACGACCATCTGAAATCGGCGCCGGAGATGGAAGCGTTTCCGACCGCACGGCCGCGGTCGAAAATCTCCGGCGAACGGATGGAGAAGATCGAGTGGGGCCCGAACTGGGAGGAAATTCTCGGCGGCGAATTCTCCAAGCGCAGCCAGGATTACAATTTCGAGGGCATCGAGAAGGAAATCTACGGCGAGTATGAAAACACCTTCATGATGTATCTGCCGCGGCTGTGCGAGCACTGTCTCAACCCGGCCTGCGTCGCCTCTTGTCCGTCCGGCGCGATCTACAAGCGCGAGGACGACGGGGTCGTGCTGATCGACCAGGAAAAATGCCGCGGCTGGCGCATGTGCGTCTCGGGCTGCCCCTACAAGAAGATCTACTACAACTGGGAGAGCGGCAAATCGGAAAAATGCACCCTGTGCTATCCGCGCCTGGAATCCGGCCAGCCGACCGTGTGTTCGGAAACCTGCGTCGGCCGCATCCGCTATCTCGGCGTCATGCTCTATGATGCCGACAAGATCTCTGAGGCCGCAGCCACCGAGAACGAGAAGGAGCTTTACGACGCCCAACTCGGCGTGTTCCTTGATCCCAACGACCCGGAGGTGATTGCCGCAGCACGCGCTGAGGGCGTTCCGGAAGACTGGATCAAGGGGGCGCAGAACTCGCCAATCTGGAAGATGGCGATGGAATGGAAGATCGCCTTTCCGCTGCATCCCGAATACCGCACGCTGCCGATGGTCTGGTATGTGCCGCCGCTGTCGCCGATCCAGAATGCGGCCGAAGCGGGCGCTATCGGCACCATCGACAACATGCCGGACGTTCGTTCGCTGCGCATTCCGGTGCGCTATCTTGCCAACATGCTGACCGCCGGCGACGAGGAACCGGTGGTCGCAGCCCTCGAGCGGATGATGGCGATGCGGGCTTACATGCGCTCGAAGACGGTAGATGGCGTGGTCAATCTCGGCGTCGCAAACCGCGTTGGGCTGACCCCGCAGCAGATCGACGACATGTACCAGTTGATGGCGATCGCCAATTACGAGGATCGGTTCGTCATTCCGACAACCCACCGGGAAATGGTCGAGGATGCCTATGACCTGAAGACCGGTTGCGGCTTCACCGATGGCAATGGCTGCTCGTCAGGCACGTCCACCAGCAAGCTTTTCGGCGGCGGCAAGAGCTTCCGCTCACCCACGGAGTTCCTGTCATGATCCGCACCTTCAAAGCCCTCTCGGCCTTGCTGAGTTATCCTTCCACCGAACTGCAGGAAACCATCCCGGCGATCGGGGATGTGCTCCGCTCGGAGGCCATCGTGTCAGCCAAGGCGCGCGATGCCATCGAGCCATTGCTGGCCGAGTTCGAGACCGGCGACATCTTCGACCTGCAGGAGCGCTACGTGCTGCTGTTTGACCGGTCGCGGACACTGTCGCTCAACCTGTTCGAGCACATTCACGGCGAGGGCCGCGACCGCGGCGGGGCGATGGTCGATCTTCTCGAAACCTACCGCGCCCAGGGATTCGATCTCGTCGCCACCGAACTGCCCGATCATCTGCCGGTGCTGCTCGAGTTCATCTCGACGCTTTCGCTGGGAGAGGCACGCGAGTTGCTGGCCGATGCCGGTCACATCATCGCAGCACTTGCCGAACGGCTGACCCGGCGCGAGACGCCCTATGCGGCGGTGCTGGTTGCGCTGTCGGAGATCGCCCAGGCATCCGTTGAAACCGAAGAGGCTCAGGCGCTGATCGCGGAGAAGGATGACGATCCCGAGGATCTCGAGGCGCTCGACGCCGTCTACGAGGAAGCCATGGTGACCTTCGGCCCCGATCCGAACGCCGGTTGCCCGGTCAGCCGCGATATTCTGGCCCGCATGGATCAGCCGCTCCGGCCGGCTTCAGCCTGACACGAAAGGACGAATACCATGACCTACTTCATTTTCGGGGTTCTTCCCTATCTGGCGCTCACCGTGCTGGTTGTCGGCTCCATCGCGCGCTATGAGCGCGATCCCTTCACCTGGAAATCCTCTTCCAGCCAGCTGTTGCGCCGCAAGCAACTGGTCTGGGGCTCGATCCTGTTCCACGTCGGCATTCTGATCGTGTTTTTCGGTCATCTGGTCGGCATGCTGACGCCGGTGGAGATTTTCCATGTGCTGGGCATCAGCTATGGCTTCAAGCAGCTTCTGGCGATTGTGGTCGGCGGCATCGCAGGCGCCATGGCCATTGTCGGCGGCGCCATGCTGTTGCACCGGCGGCTGTTTGATCCGCGGGTGCGCGCCAACTCGTCCTTTGCCGACACAGGCATACTGGTGCTTCTTTTTGCCCAGATCATCATCGGCATGGGCACCATCCTCGTGTCGATCCAGCATCTGGATGGTGGCGAGATGGTCAAGTTCATGGACTGGGCGCGCGCGATTTTCACCATGCGCAAGGACGCCTGGCACATCGTCGCCGACGTTCACTGGATCTACAAGCTGCACATCCTGCTTGGTCTGATCATCTTCATCCTGTTCCCGTTCACCCGGCTGGTGCACATGTTGTCGGTTCCGGTGCGCTATGTGCTGCGCCCGGGCTACCAGATCGTCCGCACCCGCAAGCACAAGGCAAATCTGGGGCAAAACTCATGAAACAGACATTTACCGATATCTCCGTCAACGGCGAAGCGATTTCGCCTGAGCTGATCGCCACGGAAGCACAGAACCATCCGGCGCCGAAGGGCAAGCCGGGCATGGCCTGGATGGCAGCGGCACGGGCACTGGCCGTGCGCACGCTGATCCTGCAGGAAGCAAAACGGCGCGGGCTGAGCCCCGATCCGATGGAACTGGCGCCGGGGCTTTGGGAAACCGAAGAAGAGGCAATCATCAGGCAGGTGCTTGACGAGGCTGTCGAGGCGAAAGCGCCAACCCCGCAAGCCGTCCGCGCAGCCTATGACGCCAGTCCGGAACGGCACCGTTCACCGGCGCTGTTTGAAGCCGCGCATATCCTGTTTGCCGCCCGGCCCGATGATGTGGTGGCGCGCAAGGTGGCAAAGGACCAGGCCGATGCCGTGCTGGCCAAGATCAGGCTTGAGCCAAAAGCCTTCGACGCGCTGGCGCGGGATCATTCGGCCTGCTCGTCGCGCGCCAATGGCGGCAGGCTCGGGCAGGTTTCAGAAGGCGACACGGTGGCCGAGTTCGAGGCAGCACTTTTGAGCCTGGCGCAGGGCGAGATTGCGGATGAGCCGGTGGAAAGCCGTTACGGGTTTCACGTCATCCGGCTCGATGCCCGGGCCGATGGAGAGATCCTGCCTTTCGAGGCGGTGGAGACAGCCTTGCGCTCGGCGCTTGAAAAGGCCGCATGGGTGCGCGCCAGCCGCGCCTTTGTCGACACGCTCGCCGAGCAGGCAAGCGTCACTGGCATCACGCTCAGGGCCGCCTGAGCGTTTCCAGCCAGTCCTGTCGCGTCGGTCCGCCGCGGCATAATCAACCTCTCAGGCGGTCCGGACACAATTTGGGTTTGGTCGTCCGCTGCAATTCAGGAGCATTTCGTCATGGCGCTCGCCTTTGTCAAAACCGTTGAACGCGGCCTGACCGACCGGTTGCTGTCGGACTTCGCCCGCCATTTGCAGGCACGCGGCTGCAGCCTTGCAGGTGTTGTGCAGTCCAACAGCGACCGTCCCGGCTCACATCACTGCGATATGGATGTGCGGGTCTTGCCTGCCGGGCCGGTGATCCGGATCAACCAGGTGCTGGGCGAGGAATCGCGTGGCTGCCGCCTCAATCCGGCGGCGCTGGAAGAAGCCGTTGCACTGGTCGAGACCGGGCTTGAACGATCGCCGGGCCTGCTGATCATCAACAAGTTCGGCAAGCACGAGGCCGAGGGCAGGGGCTTCCGGCCGCTCATCGCCGAAGCCCTCGCCCGCGGCATCCCAATCCTGCTTGGTGTCAACGCGCTCAACCAGCAGGCTTTCGAGGAGTTCAGCGACGGCTATGCTGAAGAGCTGGCGTCGGATCTCGAAGGCCTGATCTTGTGGTTTGAACAATCACGGCAGCGGGCGGCCTGACATGACCTGCCTCGACGGCTACTGGCTCGCCGTATCCTGAAGAATCACGGCGATCCCCCAATCTCGCTGTTGTTGCGAACTGGAGGCTGGCCGCAGACAGCTGCGTGGTGACCATCGGGTGACTCTTCAAAAGGACCCGCATTCGGATGTACTGGAAATCATTGAATTTATGGCGCACCCGAGAGGATTCGAACCTCTGACCTCTGCCTTCGGAGGGCAGCGCTCTATCCAGCTGAGCTACGGGTGCATCCGTGGCGCCTGGCGGGGAGGGGCAAATCGGGGTTCGCCTGGTCCAGCCCCGCAAAGCAGCTGACAAGCGGTCTTCTAGCTGATCCGGTGCCGCGCATCAACGCCGAAATTGCTGTGTCCGGTTCGAATCCGCTCGCGGCAAGCCATGCCTGCCATCCTGAGCCGCGACGATCAAGGTGAGTAGGATTTTTGAGCCTTTGCCGGCTGGCGGAAGTGAGTGAAACAGAACATCGCGGCTCATGCGCAGTCGCGCCTGCGGGGCGGGGTCAGGCGGCGTTGCGCCAGCGCTCCTCGCGGACGAAGCCGATGAACTTGTCGGAGCTCATCGGGCGGGCCAGCGCATAGCCCTGGAGCGTGTCGCAACCGATGTCGCGCAGAATGGCGGCGTGTTCCATTGTCTCGATGCCTTCCGCCACCACCTTGATGCCAAGCGATTGACCGATATCGATGATCGAGGCCACGAGGTTGCGCTGGCTTTGCGATTGCACCACCGGCGCGATCAGCTGGCGGTCGATCTTCAGCCGTGTCGGCTTGACCTGCACAAGGCTGACGATGGAGGCGTAGCCGGTTCCGAAATCGTCGATCTCGATGTCGATGCCGAGAGCCTTGAGCTGCGCGATATTGGCGACAATGGTTTCATTGTTGTCGTCCAGAAAGATCGATTCGAGCAGTTCGAACGACAGCGTCCCCCGCTCAAACACGAGACCGTTGAGGCTTTCGATCAGGTCATCATCATAGAGCCGCCCGGCGGACACATTGACCGACATTTTCGGGATGGTGATGCCCGCGGCCTTCCAGCGGGTCGACTGCCACAGCGTCTGCTCCAGGATGGCCCGGTCAATCAGCGGGATCACGCTCAGCTCCCCCGCCGTTTTCAGGAAGGAGTCGGGCGCCAGCACGCCTTCGCTCGGGTGAACCCATCTTGCCAGCGCCTCGACACCGACGATGTCGAGGGTCCTGGCGTCGAACTGCGGCTGGAAATAGGGAACGAACTCGGCGCGCTCGAGCCCGTTGAGAATATCGTCGGCAACACGCTTGGTGCGGATGATCTCGGCCTTCAGCGAAGCGTTGAAGAATTCATGCCGGTTGCGCCCGTTGCTCTTGGCCCGGTAGAGCGCGATATCGGCATCGATCAGCAAACGCTTGCCGCACAGCGGCTGGTCTGCCTGGGCCATGGCGATGCCGATGCTGACGCCGAAGCGGCATTCATGCCCCTCATAGACCACCGGCTCGCGCATCTTCATGATGATCCGGCTGGCCAGCGATTCCAGCTGCTGCTCGCCCACCTCGGAGGTGGTGGCGATGATGAACTCGTCGCCTCCGATCCGCGCCACATGATCGCCCGCCCGGATACTGGCCGTCAGCACCGATGCCGCGTGGGTCAGCATTGCGTCGCCCGCGGCGTGCCCCAGCGTGTCGTTGATCTGCTTGAAACGGTCGAGATCGATATGCAGCAACGCCGTCACCTTGGCTTCGGCCGTGCCACTGAGAAGTTTCTCGTCGAGGAACCGCCGGTTCGGCAGGCCGGTCAGGCTGTCATGCAGCGAGTTGCGCTCCATCTGTGCGCGCGCTTCCTCAAGTTCCTGGTTGCGCCATTCGGCACTGTGCTTGGCTGCAAGCAGACTGGCGTTGAGCTCGACATCTGCAGACACGTCCCAGACCACGCCGAGCAGAGACCGTGAGCCATCGCCATCGGTGTGGGGTGCCCCGATCGAGCGAACCCATCTTGTCGTACCGTCATTGGTACAAATGCGGAAGTTGGATCTGCTGGTCTCGCCGGTGTCGACGGCGCGCTGAGTTTCGGTTGTTGTCTGATCGCGGTCGTCGGGATGAATGTGGCTGATCACGGTCTCCATCGTGATCGGCACCGTCTCGTCGGCGACACCAAAGAGTTCGCGCATGCGGCTATCCCAGTTGATCTCCAGGGTGTCGAGGTTGACTTCCCAGACGCCGATCTTCGACGTTTCAAGCGCGAGATTGTGCCGCTGCGACAGCCGTTGCAACTGGCGTTGGCGGCGGTTGAGTTCCTCGACATGGGTCTGGCGAAGATCGTTCAGGTAGCCTGCGATCAGTATCGGCAAGATGACCAGCAACCCTGCCAGCAGAATGAGAGACCGCACCTGCCAAACATTGTCCGGCGTGGCCGTCCATCCGCCCGTTGGGATGGCGGCGATCTGCCAGCTGCCGCTGGGCAGAGACACCAGCGACGTTACCGGGTCCCCATCGAAGACCCCTGCTTCACCGTAAAACAGATCACCCTCGGCGCCGCTGGCGTCCTTGCCGCGGATGGCGACGTTGATTGGCAGATCAAGAGCCGTCAGGCTGCTGGCAGCGTAGAGCTGTTCGGTATCAATGACGGCGGAGACCAGGCCCCACAAATACCGGCCGCCCTTGTTGCCGACAAAGACCGGAAAGCGCCCGATGAACCCTTGCCCTCCCTGCACAAGATCCACGGGACCGGCGAGGATCATCTGATCCGAGCGAACCGCCTGCATGGCGGCTTGACGTTGTTTTTCATTTTCGCGGTAATCCAGCCCGATGGCGCGTTCGTTGCCCTTGACCGGGTACATCAGGCTGATCACCAGGTTCGGAGCGCCGGCGACGTTGCGCAGTTGCGAGTGTTTTCCAATCAGCCCTGATGCGATCCGGCTGAATCGGATCTGATCCATGTCCGGCTCGGAAGCAATCACTGAAACGAGACCGCGGACGAGCTGAATGTTACTGTTGATGTTGCCTTCCAGCTTCGCCCTGACGAGGCCAAGCTGTTCGCTGACCTTGGCGCGTTCGTTCTGGTAGTGGACAAGACGGTTCTGGCGTTCGGCATAGAAACCGGTCGCAACGGCGACGACGAGCGCAATGGCGCCAGCAATCCTGCTCGGTCGCGTCAGGACCTGGTGGAATTTCTTTCCCTGCTTTGCATCTGTCGTCATGGCAATCCACGCGTAACCGGTTTTGAGCCTCGCACCCGGAAGGGGAGCCCAAAGAAGGTCAGACGTCGGGCCAACCCAATGCTATTTCAGGAAAGGGTAATAAAAGGCTAAAGGCGCAAGAAAAAATTGTATCCGCATGGGGTGCCAAGAAGAAGCAACACTCGACTAAAACTCTGATCTGTGGCCTGCCAAGCTAAACCCGTCCGGGTGCCGCTCGCTGTTCTTGCCGTGCTGCAACAGACCGTCTGTTGCAGGCTTGCACTTGCCTTGCTGGACAAGCCGAAGGCGCATTGCATCGGCAATCCAGGCGACAATGAACTGTCCGCAGCGACCGGCACGACGGCCGGGGACCGCCGAGCACTCGAAGGGGGCGGGTCCAGTGCGCGTTCAGCTCACCTGGGTCACGAGAGATGGCCTGATGGCGGCAGGCATCAAAACAGGAAATAGCGTTGCGCCATCGGCAGTTCGGTGGCCGGTTCGCAGGTCAGCAGCTGACCATCGGCCCGCACCTCGTAGGTTTCCGGATCGACCTCGATATGCGGCAGGGCATTATTGAGCAGCATGGAAGATTTGGAGATCCCGCCCCGGGTGTTTTCCACCGCGCAGAGTTGCTTGGCGGAGCCGAGCTTGTGCGCCAGCCCGTCCTCGATTGCCGCCTGGCTGACAAAGGTCACCGAGGATTCGGTTCTGGCCTTGCCATAGGCGCCGAACATGTGCCGGTAATGCACGGGTTGAGGCGTCGGGATCGAGGCGTTGGGATCGCCCATCGGAGCCGCGGCAATCATGCCGCCAAGCAGCACCATGTCGGGTTTGACACCGAAGAAGGCCGGGTTCCACATCACCAGGTCGGCGCGTTTGCCGACCTCGATCGAGCCGATATGCTTGGACATGCCCTGAGCGATGGCAGGGTTGATGGTGTATTTGGCAATGTAGCGCCGAACCCGGAAATTGTCGTTCTCACCGGTTTCCTCGGGTAGGCGCCCGCGCTGGCGCTTCATCTTGTCAGCGGTCTGCCAGGTGCGGATGATAACTTCGCCGACGCGGCCCATGGCCTGGCTGTCCGAGGCGATGATCGAAAACGCGCCGATATCGTGCAGGATATCTTCGGCCGCAATCGTCTCCTTGCGGATCCGGCTTTCGGCAAAGGCAATGTCTTCCGGAATTGCACTGTCGAGATGGTGGCAGACCATCAGCATATCGAGATGCTCGGCGATGGTGTTGACCGTGTAGGGCCGGGTGGGATTGGTCGAAGACGGCAGCACGTTGGACAATCCGCAGACCTTGATGATGTCGGGCGCATGTCCGCCGCCCGCACCCTCGGTGTGGAAGGCGTGAATGGTCCGGCCCTTGATGGCCTCCACGGTGCCTTCGACAAAGCCGCTTTCATTGAGCGTGTCGGTGTGGATCATCACCTGCACGTCGTACTCGTCGGCAACAGCAAGGCAGTTGTCGATGGCTCCCGGCGTCGTACCCCAGTCCTCATGCAATTTCAGCGCGCAGGCGCCGCCCAGGATCATCTCCTCGAGCGCCGCGGGTTTGGAGGCATTGCCCTTGCCCGACAGGCCGATGTTCATCGGAAACGCGTCCATGGCCTGGATCATGCGGCCAATGTGCCAGGGACCGGGCGTGCAAGTGGTGGCCAGCGTGCCATGCGCCGGGCCGGTGCCACCGCCGAGCATGGTGGTCAGCCCGCTCATCAGGGCTTCCTCTATCTGCTGCGGGCAGATGAAATGGATGTGGCTGTCAAAACCGCCGGCGGTGAGGATCTTGCCTTCTCCGGCAATCACCTCGGTGCCGGGACCGACGATGATGTCGACGCCGGGCTGCGTGTCGGGATTGCCGGCTTTGCCGATGGACGCAATACGCCCGTCCTTGAGCCCGATATCGGCCTTGAAGATGCCGGTGTGATCAACCACCAGCGCATTGGTGATGACGGTGTCGACTGCGCCATCCGCCCTGGTGACCTGGCTCTGCCCCATGCCGTCGCGGATCACCTTGCCGCCGCCAAACTTGACCTCTTCGCCATAGGTGGTGAAGTCCTTTTCCACTTCGATGAAGAGCTCGGTATCGGCAAGCCGGACCTTGTCGCCAACGGTGGGACCGTACATGGCGGCATAGGCGGCGCGGGAGATCTTGGCGGGCATGTGTGATCCTCGGTTCGTTCAAGACTTATCTGTCAGGTAAGCAATAAATGGGCCATCAGCAGGCTTCCTGGCTTTCGCTGAGCATGGCCCGGCGTGGGCGGTGCCGGCGGGACAGCATGATCCTGGCCCAAAGGGCAGTTGCGGGCGTCAGCCAACCGGCCGATATGACCAACTTGTCCGACAAGCGGCTGCCATGATGGCGGGGCTCGACATCAATCGTATGTTCCCAGCGATCGATTCCACCGCCGCTTTCACTGGTTTCCAGATGCATTGCCGTTGCGTCGAACTCCCGGATTTTCAGCGTGTAGGCAAAAGCCGGCAATACACCAAACAAGGAGACAGTGGTGCGGATGACCTGGCCCTTGTGCATCGGCTCTTCAGGCAAGGGGCCGAATGTGACCATCCTGCCAACCGCCCGGCGCAAGCAGTTCCAGTCGGTCGCAATTCTCCAGAGCTCGCGTGCCGGCGCATCGTAATCATGCGACATGGTGATCATTGTCGCCATCATCTGGTTTCCAGAATGCGGGCGAGCACCTCAATGCGCTCGCGGGTTAACCGGGCCAGGCACATGCTGCCGATCATCGGCTGGGCTGTGCCGCCGAAAGCTTCATAGGCTTCGAATTCGCATTGCGCGTCGCGGAACCTGATCCAGGCGCGCTGAGCGGAACGCAATGCGTCCACCGTGGTCGGCATGTCGCGGTCCCGAGCCATGTCGCCTATATACTCATCATTGGACTTGGCTGCTGCAACGATATCGGGCCAGATCGCATTGAGATCGGCATCGGCTTTCTCATAGTCGACGCCGGCGCAATAGGTCATCTCCATTTGGCTCTGCGGGTCTATGCAGTCCGGCATGTCCTCGGCGGCCACCCCATTTGCAGCGCCGGTCAGCAGGCCGATTGCGAGCAGGCTCGCCAGACACCATCGCATCCTCATGCCCCCGCGCGCCACAGCCCGCCTCATGTCTTCTTGCGGCGCGAGACCGCCTTCGAGACGAGGCGTTTCCGGTTGGCGCGCGCGGTTTTCGTCAGCGGCTTGACGGCAGCTGTCAGGATTTGCTCCGGGCTACCGCCCGCCGCCGCTTTCCTGGCTGCTGCGGTCGCAGCCTTGGCGAACGCCGGCGGCTTTTCCGCCAGCATCTTGCGGTTTTCGGACTTGGCGACCGGAATGGCGCCGCTCATGCCCAGCATCCGCATGCCGATTACGGCCTGCGCTTCGAGCGCCAGCATGCCAAGCCCGGTATAGGCTTGCCAGATTTCAACCGGATTGACGGGTTTGCGGCGCATCGCTTGTTCTCCTAGACCATGGCCATGACGCGGGCAGGGCCGCCGGTCCCGTTGCGGTGCTTCGGTGCGCCGACAAACAGGGTGGCTCCGCTCGCTGGCAGCGCATCAAGATTGGCGATGTTCTCGATCCCGAAACGTCCGCTTGGGAGCCAGGAATAATGCACCGCGAAATCGGCCGAATTGCCCGGATCAAGCGACAGCGTGTCCACAGCGATGGACGCTGCCCCCATTTCCGCGAGCATGTCCGTCGCCGCCTTTGAAAAGCCGGGGAAGGCAAAATTGCCGTCCGCATCATTGCGGTAGCTGGCATCGCCGACCTTGTCCTGCCAGCCCGAATTCATCGCCACGCAAGCGCCTTCAGGGACCTCGCCATGCGCGCTGACATAGGCCTCGACGTCTTCAGGCTCGACCATGGAGTTGGGCGCGTCTGCGGCCTTGCTCTTGATGTCGATGATGCAGAGCGGGCAGATCAGGCTCTGCGGATCGAGCTCGTCAACGGACGTGCCGTCCTTGGAAAAATGCAGCGGCGCATCGATATGGGTGCCGGAATGCTCGAAAATGGTCAGTTCCCAGAGCTGATAACCGGATTCATCGAAATTGACGTTTTCGGTGTAGAGAATGCCGGGCTTGCCGTCGAAGGTTGGAAAATCGCCATCGAATGTATGGGTCAGATCGACCACCTTTCCGGAGGCCTGGGCCAGTGCGGGCCGGGCGGAAACTGCGCCGGCAGCGGTTGCCGCAATACCGGCAGCCGCGCTCTTGCGGAAGAAATCACGTCGCGACAGCATTGAGGATTTGACGTTGTTGATGACACAAACATGGCACATGCGGCTTCCCCTTCTCTTGGTTGACGTGATGCAAAACCCTCAGAGTTTTCCCATCACCTTCTGCTGAAAACCATAGACTTCGCGCCCGCCGGACAGCGGAACCAGCGTGACATCGCGTTCCTGACCCGGCTCGAAACGGACGGCAGTGCCCGCGGCAATGTCGAGTCTGAGACCGCGGGCCTGATCGCGGTCAAACCGCAAGGCCTCGTTGGTCTCGAAAAAATGATAGTGGCTGCCCACCTGCACCGGCCGATCCCCGGTGTTGGCGACTTTAAGCGTAACCGTGACCGCCCCCTTGTTGAGCTCGACGTCGCCGTCCTGGGTTATGACCTCACCTGGTATCATGACTGTTTCCTCAAATTATGTTCCTGCCGTCAGGCATTTCCGCGTCTGTTTCCCGCAGCCCGTGCCCCGTTTCGCATGGCCTCAGCGGAAGGGGGCGGAGCGGGTTGGATCGGCCTCTCATGCAACGTCACTTTCACGCCACGAAAACTTCACGAAATCGCCTTGGCACTGCACGCAACCAAATTGGTGAGACTTCGTTTTTTCCCTGTCACGCGCCGCAGGGCGGGTGGCACCTGAAACTGCAAAAGGAGTTATCCCATGAAACGCATGACCAAGATTCTGACCGCAGCCTTGATGACCTCGACCTTTGCCGCCGCACCTGCTCTCGCGCAGTCGGCTGATGCGAACTCCGGCGTCAGCATTGGCGCGGACAGCGGATCGAGCGCTGGGGCAACCAGCGGTTCGGCAGGCGCCTCGGTCGGCATTGGTGCCGACGCTTCCGGTGGCGACGCCACGCTGGGTCTGAATGCAGCGGCTGACACGAATGCTTCTGCCGGCGCGACGCAGGACGACGTGATTTCTGCGATCTCCGCCAACACCGATGCGGCGACCGATATCAGCACCATGACGGAACCCGCCAAGGTCGAAGTCGTGGAAGTTGGATCCGCCGATGTGTCGGCTGACGAGCTCGATCAGGCCGTCAGCGAGAACCAGGGCGCGATTTCCGATCTTCGCACCTCGCTTCAGGCCAACGCCGGTGTCTACGACAAGCTTGAGGCCGAAGGCGTCAACCTGTCCAGCGTGGTCGCGGCCAAGACTGACGCGAACGGTTCGCTGACTGTCTATGTCCGCTGATCGATAATCAGCCACACAGAGGCGCGGGCTGCGGCCCGCGCTTTTTTTGTGCGCGTTTTCCGCCAGTGCAGGGGAGAGCGCCCGGATCATGGTTCAGCGTATCGGTTCATGCACGGTCACCAGCTTCGTGCCATCGGGGAAGGTGGCCTCGATCTGGATATCGTGGATCATTTCGGCGATGCCGTCCATCACCTGGTCGCGAGTGATCACATGCGCACCGGCCTCCATGAGGTCGGCCACCGCACGGCCGTCGCGTGCGCCTTCGACAACGAAGTCGGTGATCAGGGCAATGGCTTCGGGATGATTGAGCTTGACGCCGCGTTCCAGCCGCCTGCGCGCCACGATCGCAGCCATCGCGATGAGCAATTTGTCTTTTTCCCTCGGGGTCAGGTTCATAACGTCTCTTTCATATCGACCAGACTTTCGGCATGCCGCCCAACGGATTGAGCAGGCGGATCAATGGTACAAGCACCTTGCGCAATTCATAACTGTCCCTGGCAACAATGCGAGCAAGAAGCTTGCCAGTTTCTGCCCTGTCAGCACCGCGCGCTCGCATTCTCACATGGCTGACGCCGCCGGAGTCGCCGATCAGTTCGCGGGCTGCGGCCAGCCTTGCCTCGGCCTCAGGCGCGATCAGCAACACGGTGGCCATCGCCAGCCCACCATCGGCAACGGCCTTTTGCTTCAGCGCATCGGCGACATCCGGGCCAAGCCGCATCTCCTCTGCGTGGATCAGCCGGTCCGCCTGACGCACCCGCCAGCGATCGCGGAAATGGCCTTCGATCACGGCTTCGTCCATCGCCAGGCGGCCGAAGACCACCGGCTCGATCATCAGGAGCCGGGAATCCGCCGCCATCTCGACCTCGATGGAGCGTGCCAGACGGGCGCGGTCGAACAGGATCGTCTCCTGCGGCAACCAGGCGAGTGAACTTTCGGCATTGAGCTTCAACTGCACGGTTACCCGGGCTTCGCTGTTGCCATGCGCCTTGTAGGTTTTCTCGCATGCCTGCGTCGCCAGCGTCATCGAGGCGCCGGCGCCAGCCTCGAACCGCCAGTCCATGCGGTCGCCGCCGGTCAGGCCACCCGCGGTGTTGATCAGCACGGCCTCAAGCGGCAACCCGGAAGGAACCCGGGGGATGCGGATCCGCGCCGAGCCTTCCTGAAACAGCCGGTCGATTCGGCTTTCGCCTGCCGACAGCTTGACCGACAGACGTCCACCGCCACGGGTGCGCTGCATGGCGGCGCCCTCTTGCGGTGTCGGAAGCGGAAACATGGAAGTCATCGTGGCCCTTTTCACTCTTCAGGGGCGATCATCTGAAATGCATTGGCCACACGCAAGCGCTTTTCTGACACATCCTGCCCAAGCTGAAGCCGTCAGCGCTTCTTGCACAAATGGCGGGCATCGTGCCTGTTTTTTGCTCTGTCAAATGTGAGTCGGATGGAGGGCGTCTGCGCGCTTGTGGAGGACAGAGGAACCGGAAAAATGAGGCCGGGGAAATTTTTTTTTGCCCGCAAGGCAACCAAATCCACCCTTGCGACGTTGAATGGTCGAAGCGAACAAAGAATGAAACGAAAGGACTGACCATGTTGATTTCAACGCTTGCACTTGCGATGAGCATCGCCATGATGGTCTCGGCCATCGTTATCTTGTACAATGAAACTGTGGCCCGGAAGCATACGTCCTCGTTTGACTGAGTTCGCCTCCGATTTAACAACAGCCCCCTATGATGGAGCCTTTGATGACCAGACTCGTTCTTTCAACCCTCGCCGCCGTATCGCTCCTTGCCGCAGCCGGCTGCACGACAACTGAAAAGCGGGCCGGCACTGGTGCTGCTGTTGGCGCCGGAACCGGTGCACTTGTTGCAGCTGCCACAGGCAACAATGTCGCGGGTGGCGCTCTGATTGGTGGCGCAGCCGGCGCTCTGATCGGCGCGGCAACCACTCCTGGCATGTGCCGCTACCGCGACGCCCAGGGCCGTGTCTACGAAGCTGCCTGCTGATTATATCGGCATACCAAATATGATGCAGTCTCCCGCCGAGTCGGGGGACTGCATTCACGCTTTGCGGTCGGAACGTCGTGAATTCACCTTATCCGGCGAGAAACGACGCATCATAGCTGAGCCTGCGGAGCGACCCGTCTTGAAGCCTCAGCACCAGTTTTTCTTTTTCATTCCACAATTCAAGCACCTTACTGTCAGCATCTGCTGTCGCGCATGCGCCTACCACCTGGCGGATGCGGATCGTTTTAGCGTCATGCAGCGCGAACGCAGTTTCCACACCGCTGCGCGTCAAGGCATTGTCCCGGCATGAATCCGCATGTCCCAGCGGCGATGCCCGCCCATCCTCTATTCCCAATACACCCGTATGACGTCCCGACCAGGGCGCGTAGTCCCGACCGCCGTTGCTCATCCAGAGCATGGTGACAGGCAGGATATCAGGCCGCTTGAGCACGATGACCCGATCCTGCTCAGCCTTCCGGCTGACCACACTCCAGCCGAGAGCATGGCCCGGCGCCTCGACCAGTGTCACGAAATCTTCGTGCTGTCCGGCTACGGGGTAGGTGGTAAGGTCGGCCAGGCCGCCGTCGGCCAACGGAAACGCAGTCAGGTCTGCAGTCTCCGCCGGGTAGGCGAGGCTTGAACGACCGCGGGACGGATCGGGTTCCAAGGCATCGGGTGGCGTCCGTGCACCGAGCTTACCAGAGACCGCCAGATCGCCGCCCTCTGCCATGTGCACCATCACATGGTGCGCAGCCGAAACCGCACCGGTTCCTCCGGTGAAACAGTGCTCCTGGTAGACGAAGGGGTGGCCGGCAATCAGCGTAATGCGCTTTTCGACGACCGCACCCATCACCAGTTTCTGCAACCGGAAAACGGCCGTGAGCTGGTTATCCCCGCCAACGGTTTCAACGTGGTCCCAGGCACTGTTGGCCGGCCAGCCATGCGATGGTGCCTCCTCCAGATCGTTGCGGCCAAACGGTGCACAGAAAAAATCCCCCGACAACCGGCGCACATTTGGCGGCGTGGCCTCCGGAAAGATCATATCCGGATCATCCAGCCACGGCGCCCGGTGCAACGGTGTGAGCATGCGTTGACCGTCGCGGATCTTCAGCTCGGCGATATGACCGACACTCAGGTCGATACTCAGGGAAACGGGATCGAGATCAAGGGTGCAGGTGGTCATGGCCAATTCCGGTGAAGATGGACCATGTTCCTACAGTCCGGGGGGCTCGACTGGCAAGCGAAGTGCTTTTGCGCCTTCACGCGGGGTTTGTCGCAGCCGCCGGGTCTGCTAATGCGTTCCGGCGCAAGCGCGGCTGCCACCGCGACCGCCTGACCCATATCCGGAGCCTTCATGTCCGCCACCAGCAAAACAGATGTCGTCATCCTCGGCGCTGGCGCTGCCGGGATGATGGCCGCGATCGAGGCGGGACGTCGCGGCCGGTCTGTGGTGGTCATTGATCATGCCAGGGCGCCGGGAGAAAAGATCCGGATTTCCGGCGGCGGCCGTTGCAACTTCACCAATCTGCACTGCACGCCGGCAAACTTCATCTCCAGCAACCGGCATTTTGCCATCTCTGCGCTCAAGTCCTTTACCCAGCATGATTTCATCGACCGGGTAAAAGCCCGTGGCATCGCCTATCACGAGAAGACGCTGGGGCAATTGTTTTGCGACGGATCGGCGCGCGAGATCATTGCCATGCTGACCGACGACATTCGGGATGCCGGCGGCAGGCTGGAATTGTCGACCGACATCCTGGAGGTCCGGCAGATCGAAGGCGGCTTCGAGATCAACACCAGCGCCGGCACCTGGCAAGCGCAATCGCTCGTGGTCGCCACCGGCGGCAAGTCGATCCCGAAGATGGGCGCCACCGGTCTGGGCTATGACATCGCCCGGCAGATCGGCCACGTCGTCACCGACACCCGGGCGGGGCTGGTGCCGTTCACCTGGGCCTCGAACATGCATGAGAGCTGGGGCGGCCTTTCCGGCGTTTCGCTCGATGTTCACGCAGCCTGCAACGGCGCGGCGTTCGACGAGGCCATGCTGTTCACCCATCGCGGGATTTCAGGCCCGGCGATGCTTCAGGTCTCGTCCTACTGGCGCGAAGGTGACAGCGTCGCGATCGATCTTGCGCCGGGCGCCGATCTGGCGGCCCTCTTGAAGGTGGAGCGCGGCAAGCGGCCGAAAGTCTCGGTCTGGACGGTGCTTGCCGAGGTGTTGCCCAAGCGGCTGGCACAGCAGCTCGGCCAGGCCGCTGGAGACAGAATTTCGCGGCTGGCGGACTTGAGCAACGCCGCGATTGACGAGATAGTGGCGCGAATCCATGCGTTCAGCCTAGTGCCGGGCGGAACCGAGGGCTACCGCACGGCCGAAGTCACGCTTGGCGGCGTCGATACAGCTCATATCAATCAGAAGACGATGGAGAGCCGTCTGGTTCCGGGGCTGTATTTTGTTGGCGAAGTCATGGATGTCACCGGCCATCTCGGCGGGCACAATTTTCAATGGGCCTGGTCATCAGGGGCCGCCGCAGGGCGCAGCGTCTGAAACTGGGTCGCGCATGTTCGAACAAGGGAGGATATCAAATGCGTATTTTGTTCACCGGAGGGTCCGGCAAGGCCGGACGTCACGTCATCCCCTATCTGCTCGACCAGGGCCATCATGTCGTCAATGTCGACCTGACCCCGCTCGATCACCCGGGCGTCGACAATCTGACCGCCGACATCACCGATTCCGGTCAGATGTTTAATGTCATGTCGAGCTACGCCAATTTTGGCGAACTGGAGCCCGGCACTGGCGTGCCCAAGTTTGACGCGGTTGTGCATTTTGCAGCCGTGCCGCGGATCCTGATCCGGCCCGACAACGAGACCTTCCGCATCAACACCATCGGCACTTACAACGTGCTTGAGGCAGCAGTGAAACTCGGCATCCGCAAGATCGTCGTCGCCTCGTCTGAAACCACCTATGGCGTCTGTTTTGCCGATGGCGAGGTCAGCCCGGCCTCGCTGCCGGTGGAGGAGGACATGGATGTCAATCCGATGGATTCCTACGGCATGTCCAAGGTGATCAACGAGCAGACCGCGCGCGGCTTCCAGCGCCGCTCCGGTGCCGATATCTACGCGCTCCGCATCGGCAACGTGATGGAGCCCGAGGAGTATGAGCGGTTCCCCGGTTTCTTCGCCGATCCCGGTGTGCGCCGCCGCAACATCTTCTGCTATATCGATGCGCGTGATCTCGGCCAGATCGTCGACCGGTGCCTGAAGACTGATGGCCTCGGCTTCCAGATCTTCAACGCTGGCAACGACACCAACTCGGTCGACATGCCGACGGCAAAGATTGCCGAGCAGTTCTTCCCGGGCGTGCCGTTCAGCCGCGAGATGGGCGAGCATGAAGCGCTTTATTCCAACCGCAAGATCCGCGAGATGCTCGGCTTCAAGGAAGAGCACGACTGGCGCAAATATGTGAAGTGAGGCTTTGCCCCGGGTGTGGTCCTGCCGTTCAGGGCAGGGGCACACCCAGGGCAAAGCGGAACAGGCTGTAGAAGCCGGCCATGATGAAGACGCCCGACAGCGCAAATATTAACGCGCTGCGGCCATCCCAGCCTTCGTGCCGTGCCGCGATCAGGCCACCGGCAAAGGCAATGGCCGTGGCCGGCAGAAACCCGCTCAAGGGCATTGCCAGGCACGCTGCGAGCATGCTGGCCACCAGCAAAAACCTGCGCCACCAGTCGCCGCTGCCAAAACCATTGTGCGGGTTCGGCTTGAGCCAGGAATAGATGATCACCAGCGCCGAGCAGAAGATAAGCGCATAGGCAACAAAGCTCGGAAAGACCACGGAATCACTGTCGGAATAGGTGGTCACGTCGTAAAGTGTGATCAGCCCCAGGCCGATAAACAGGCTGGCGATAATCAGTGTGCCGACGTCCTTGCGGCCGGTTTTTGCCGTTGTCTCAATCATTGGAGTTGGCCTGTGTTGCAAGGATCCGCTTTGCCCGTCTGCCCTGTATGATTGGATAGACCAGCGACAGGATGGTGAAGGCGATGATAGCCAGCGAGATCGGCCGGCCAAAGAACATGCCCGCGAGATTGCCGGTGGCATCGCCGATGATCCAGGCCTGAACAAAGCCCTGCTCGGCGATCGGCCCGAGGATAAGCCCCAGCACGATCGGTGAAGCGGCAAAGCCGAAGCGCGACAGCACCCAGCCCACCGAGCCCAGCAAGATCATGATGATGACATCGGAAATCGAATTGCGGATGGCAAAGGTGCCGATGATGGTCATGAAACCAACCGCCGGCACCAGGATGGTCTTGGGGATGGTGACGATCGTCTTGTAGGCGTAGCGGCCGATCAGCAGTCCGGTCGGCAGCATCAGGATGGTGGCGATGAACAGACCGAAAATGAAGGTGTAGACGATTGATCCGCCGCCGTCGAACAACGTCGGACCGGTGCGAACCCCCTGCACCAGAAGCGCGCCGAGAATGACCGCATCGGGGGGCGTCCCGGGAATGCCGAGCACCAGCGTTGGAATGAAGCCACCGCCGACGGTGGCATTGTTGGCGGATTCCGTCGCCATGATGCCGTCGGGCTCGCCGTCGCCGAATTTCTGATCCGGCCGCGCGGTGCGCTTGGCTTCGGAATAGGCGACCAGGCCGGCAACCGAGCCGCCCGCGCCCGGCAGGATCCCGATCACCGTACCGATGACCGAGGACCGCAGCAGGTTGAGGCGCGAGCGCCAGGCGATGAGGGCGGCTTCGCGGAAACGGACAGCACGTACGCCCTGTTCCACCTTGAGATGCCGCTCCGGCGTGGCCACCAGGTCAATCAGCACCGGAATGCAATAAAGCCCGATCAGCGCCCCGACCACTTCGATGCCGCCGATCATGGTGGAAACGCCGAATGTGAGACGGATATCGGCAGAAATTTCGGCAACACCGACACAGGACAAGAGCATGCCCAAAGCACCGCCGGCGAGCCCCTTGAGCACGTTTCCGGTCGACAGCGAGGCGATCAGCGACAGACCGAAGATCGACAGCCAGAGATACTCAACCGGGCCGAAGGCCAGGGCCACCGATGACAGCGGCGGCGCCAGCAGCAGCAACGCCAGGGCCCCGATCATGCCGCCGAAGACGCTGGCGTAGCAGGCGATGGCCACGGCCAGATCGCCATCGCCGCGCTTGGCCATGGGATAGCCGTCAAACGTCGTGCCGATGGCCGATGGCGTGCCGGGCGTGTTGAGCAGGATGGCGGAATAGGCGCCGCCATAGATCGCGCCGGTGTAGATCGCCCCGAGCAGGATCAGGGCAGACGCCGGTGCCATTGAAAAGGTGATCGGGACCAGCACGGCCACCGCCATCGTGGCCGAAAGACCCGGTATTGATCCGATGATCGTTCCGGCGACCACTCCGAACAGGGCAAGCGCCAGATTGGTCAGCGTCAGTGCATTGGCCAGATGTTCAAAACCCATGTTGCTTGGAACCCATCTCGGAACGTCCACTCAGCTTGCGGCGAACCCGGCCGCGCTGCACACTGCTGAATGCAGCTTGCAGCACGCCAGGTCGCACACGTCTTCTGGGAAAGCCCGGACCTGTCAGGCCCGGGCTTGTCAGGTCTGATCAGTTAAGCAGCCCGGCTTCCGTTGCCGCTTCGATATACTCGTCCTTGCGGGCCTTCATGAAATCCGCCATGCCTGCGGAATCCACGTCGAGCAGGGCAAAGCCGCCATCAAGCATCTGCTTGCGGAAGGCCTCGTCGGCGTTGATCGCGCCGAAGGCATCGGAAAGCGCCTTGATCGTTTCGGCGGGTGTATCCTTGGGCGCGGCCATGCCACGGTAGGCACCGCCGACCATGTCAAAACCGAGCTCCTTGAAGGTCGGCACGTCCGGGAAAAGCGGGTGCCGCTCCTCCATCGCAACCGCCAGCATCCGGACGGCGTCGCCCTGGGCCGCACCTACTGTGGTGTAACCCCATTGCGCCTTGACCTGCTTGCCAAGATTCGCTGTCGTCGAGGCGCCGGTGCCTTTGAACGGAACATAGGTGGTTTTGATGTCCGCCATCTTGTCGAAGCGGATCTGCGCCAGGTGATTTGCCGTTGCCTTGCCCGAGCCCGACATGGTGACCGAGCCCGGGTTTGCCTTGGCGTCCGCGATCAGGTCATCAAGGCTCTGGTAGGGGCTGTCAGCGGTGACCACGATCGCATCGGGCGTGTAGTGGAACATGTAGAAAGTGGTGATGTCGTCTGTGGTATAGCCAACATCCTTCTGCGCCGGCTGAATGACGATATGCGGCAGGTTGACGCCCATGATGGTGTAGCCATCGGCAGTCATCGAGTTGAGCTGCGCCCAGCCGACCGCACCGCCGCCGCCGGGCTTGTAGGAGACGACCAGGTCCTGGCCGAACTTGTCCTTGAAGAAGGGCTGCTGGAAGCGCGCCGAAATGTCGGATTCCCCTCCGGGGCCAAACGGGATGATGTATTCGATCGATTTGTCCGGAAATGCCAAAGCGCCAGTCGCCGCGGCAAGCGAGACCGCGGATGCAATCACAAACGTTTTGACGGATATCAGTTTCAACATGCTTCCCTCCCAGAAAGTCCTCTGATGCAAGCGCTTTCATGTGCGCTTGCAGTGATGCCGTAGGTCCCTTTGTCCAATCCTTCTCCCAGACCGGAAGACATGGCGGCCAAATCATTTAATCACCTGAAAATCGGTTTGTCATGCGCGTTGTCGATTTTGCCGATGGCCCGACATGCGCAGTAGCAATCAGGTCTCCCGCGTCTCCAGAATTTTCCGGTTCGCATTCATGCCGCGGGGGAAGACCACCGTTCGATCCGGCGGCAGCCGTCCGCCAAGCCATGACTGTAGTGCATGGCTGCCAAAGCCAATTGGCGCTTTGTTGCGTTGCAATATGAGGGTAGTATTGCGTTGCAGTATAAGGAGTCATGTCATGACCACTGAAAGCACCAATCGTGTAAGCCGCTTTTTCAGCGCAGCCAGGCAGTCGCTCAATTTCGCGTTTCAGGCCGAACGCCTTGCACACACACCGGAAGCCGCCTTCAAGGCGCGCGGCACCACCCGCCAGCAAGCTCTTCGCGATCTCGTCGATCAGCTCTGAAAGCGGGCGCTGAAGCCCGGCCGGACACGGACTGTTCGGTCAAAAGACAGGAGCTGCAAAGGCGTAGCTCATTGCCTGCGGACGACTCGCGTCGTTGACGTTTAATCGCGATCTGCCCATGGTTTGCGGCAACCGCTTGCGAAGCTCGAGCACTGCTCGCTTCAGGCGCACTTCGCGCCCTCCCTTTGAAAACCCTGCCTCTGCCTGCGTCAGCCCATCCCATGGATGGGCAGCCCCATACGACAAAGCGCACTTAAGTGCGGTGCACAAAACCGCTCGCCATCGCTTGGCCAAATGGCATTTCCCCCCTAAGATCAGAGCTGTTCCGGTTGTAACCGGGGCGTAGCGGCGCGTTGCGATGCCCAAATTGTGACGACCGCCTGTTGGACAGGGAGCCTGCATGAATCTGCCGACGGTCACTTCGGTCACCCGGAATTTTGAAAAACCCGCCGCAGTCATCACACTGGATGAAACCGCGCGGCATCGCCGCCGCATGCGGATGGTGTCCGACCGGCTCGAAAACGGCGCCACAATCGCCTTTTTGCTCGATCTGCCGCAGGCCCGGCTGCTGCGCCATGGCGACGGGCTGGTGCTTGATGACGGCCGCATCATCGAGGTCTGTGCCGAGCCCGAACAATTGATGGAAGTGCGCGGCAGGGATGCCCGGCACCTGCTGACGCTGGCCTGGCAGATCGGCAACCGGCATCTGGCTGCGGAGATTACCGCAACGGCGATCCGCATCCGGCGCGATCACGTCATCCACGACATGCTCATCGGCCTTGGCGCATCGGTGGAGGAAATCGAGGCGCCCTTCGACCCCGAAGGCGGCGCCTATGGCGGAGCCCACGAAGCCCATCATCATCACGCCGGTCACGACCATTCGCATGACCATGATCATGCGAATGACCACGAGCATGGTCATTCGCATGACTGATATCCGTGACTGGCATTCAGATCCGATTGCCGACAGCACCATCATCGATGCGAACTACCGCAACACACAGAATGTGCGGCGTTTTTTCAAGTCAGCGATTGGCGATCACTTCAAGTTCGATCGGCCCTTCATGGCCTGGATGAAGGCTCATGCCGGATCGACCATGGCCGAAGCCGTGGCGGAATGGCGGCGCCGCGAGGCTACGAGATGACCAGCGCAACCCAATTGCTCAAACTGATGAGCTGGCTCTCGCCGGTGTTCCCGATTGGCGGTTTTGCCTATTCCGCCGGCCTTGAGCAGGCTGTCCAGAGCGGCCATGTTGAGGATCAGACCTCTCTTGCCGGCTGGATTCGCGTGCAGATCACGCAAGGCGCGCAGTGGAACGACGCGGTATTGCTCGCCGAAGCCCACCGCTCTTTGGCTGACAAGCCCAAGCTTGAAGAGCTCACGGATCTTTGCCTGGCGCTCTGTGTTGGACAGCAACGCCTTGACGAGACAAGGGGGCAGGGCACCTCGTTCATACAAGCGGTTTCCCACTGGGTCGGACCAGAGCATTTTCCGGACCGGAACACGCCCTTGCCGGTCGCAATCGGCATCGCCGCTGCGGTGGAAGGCCTCGACATACGCCTGACCGCGGGCGCTTATCTCCATGCCTTCGTCTCCAACCAGCTGCAATGCGCCATCAGGTTGTCGGTCACGGGCCAGGATGGCGCGGCCAAGATCCTGGCCGGCCTTGAGCCGGTGGTCGAGACCACCGCGGATCGCGCCGCAGCTTCGACACTGGAAGATCTTGGCGCTGCGGCGTTTATCGCCGATATTGCCTCGATGAATCACGAGACCCTCGAACCACGGTTGTTCCTGTCATGACCTCATCCAATGGCCCGCTCCGCGTCGGCATCGGTGGCCCCGTGGGCTCCGGCAAGACTTCGCTCACCGACAAGCTCTGCAAGGCGATGCGCGAGAACTATTCCGTCGCCGTGATCACCAATGACATCTACACCCGCGAGGACGCCGAGGCGCTGGTGCGTATGCAGGCACTGCCGTCGGATCGTGTCGTCGGTGTGGAAACCGGAGGCTGCCCGCACACGGCCATCCGCGAGGATGCGTCGTTGAATTTGCGCGCCATTGATGCGCTGAACGAGAAGCATCCCGATCTCGATGTGATCTTCATTGAATCGGGAGGCGACAATCTGGCTGCCACCTTTTCCCCGGATCTCGCCGATCTGACAATCTACGTGATTTCCGTGTGCCAGGGCGAGGAAATCCCGCGCAAGGGAGGGCCGGCCATCACTCGGTCCGATCTTCTGGTGATCAACAAGATGGATCTCGCGCCCCATGTCGGGGCGGATCTGTCGGTCATGGAGCGCGATGCCGCTGCCGGGCGAAAGGGCCGCCCGCACCTGTTCACCGACATGCGCCGCGGCGCCGGCATCGAGGATGTTGTGGCATTCATAGAGGAAACCGGCGGGCTGCGGCCGGCCGCGGCGGCGCAGTAGTGAATGCGTCTGAACTGGAGCGACCGGAGGCTCAGTCCCGCTTGAAATCCGGCAGGCTGTTGAAGGCCGACCGCAGCGCATCCGACCAACCGTCGGAAATCTTGCGGTAATAGGGATCGGTGGCCTGGATCCGGCGCTCGTAGCCCTTGGTCAGGCTGTCGATCTCGTAAAACTGCAGATCCAGCGGCAGCCCCACAGAGAGGTTGGACTTGAGCGTCGAGTCAAACGAGACATAGAGCAGCTTGGTGGCCATCTCGAAGCTCATGTCCGGATCGTAGGCGCGAACCAGGATCGGCTTTCCGTATTTGTGCTCGCCGATCTGGAAGAACGGGTTGTCCTCGGTGGCTTCGATGAAATTGCCTTCAGGGTAGATCAGGAACAGGCGCATCGCCCCGCCGGCCACCTGTCCGCCGAGGATGAACGTCGCGCTGAAGCCGGATTCGCTCTGATGCCCGCCATCCGATGCGGTCTTGATCACCTCGCGCACCGTCTGCCCGACCAGCCGCGCGGCCTCGAACATCGAAGGCACTTTCATGATGTCGGGGTGCCGGTCTTCGGCTGCCTTGGAATGCTCTTCGAGCATGCTGACAACGGTTTGCGTCGTCGCCAGGTTGCCGGCCGACAGCAACGTCATCAGCCGGTCGCCAGGCGCGCTCCAGGTATACATCTTGCGAAAGGTCGAAATGTTGTCGACGCCCGCGTTGGTCCGGGTGTCGGACATGAACACGAGGCCCTTGTTGAGGCGTAGCCCGACACAATAAGTCATGATGTGCGAATCAGCTCCGAGAATTAAGCAGGATTCTTATTGCTCGACTGTGATGTGGACTGCAAGCTGTTCTTCACCGGTCCCGGTCCGGATGCCTGAAATCGGCGCCGCGTCCTTGTAATCCAGGCCATGGGCAATGTGCACATAACGGTCATCGGGGCACATGTCGTTGGCGGGATCGAACCCGACCCAGCCCAGCCCGTCGACATGGGCTTCGGCCCAGGCATGGCTGGCCGCCTGATCGGGAGTGTCTTCCATCATCAGATAGCCCGAGACGTAACGCGCCGGATATCCCATCACCCGCGCCGCCGCCGCAAAGGCCTGGGCATGATCCTGGCAGACGCCTTCGCCCGCCGCCAATGCGTCTTCGGCAATGGTCTGGGTCTGAGTTGCGCCCGGGACATAGGCCATTGTCTGGTTCAGGGCGCCCATCAACCCGTGCAATTGCTCGAGCGGTTCGCCCTTGCCAATGCTGCGCACCAGTTCCCTTATCATCTTGCCCGGCTTGGTCAGCGCCGTGTCGCGCTGGTAGAGCCAGAGAGGCATGTAGGCGCGGTGCGGCCCGGAGACGCCACTCTTATCGTTGGTTTCCACCAGCCCCGACGCCACCACCTTGATGGCTTCGGTGTCACGGCTTGCACTGACCAGTTCCACGACATTGCCGTAATGGTCGACATAGCGTGCCTCGACAGCGCCGCCTTCGACTTCCGTCGACCAGGAATGCACGGTCTGCAACTGGCTGCTTTGCGGTGTCAGCCTGAGGCGTTGCAAGGCGTAGCGCACAGGCTGCGCATAGGCGTATTCGGTGACGTGGGAAATCTTGAGCTGCATCAGATCAGTCCTGGTAGAACCGGTAGGCTTCGGAGATCTCGGCAGCAACCCGGCTGTTCTGGCTGATGAAACCCTGGAGAAATTCGTGCAGCCCGGTGTCCATGATTGCCTGTATCTCCCGTTCCCGCAACATCCCGAGCGTTGCCTTGGCAGTTTCATGGCAGGCGTCGCGCTTGCCGTATTCCCGTTCGAGATAGGACAGGTTCACGTTGATCTTGTCGTAGCAATAGGCGAGCGAGCGCGGCATGCGACCGTTCAGGATCAGGAAATCGGCGATGTTGGCCGGCTTGTAGTCGTCATCATAGACCCAGCCATAGGACCTGTGCGCCGATACTGATCGCAGGATCGATTCCCATTGCACATTGTCGAGCGACGAGCCGACCTGGAATGCCGCCGGCAGCAGAACGTAATACTTGACGTCGAGTATGCGCGAGGTGTTGTCGGCCCGCTCGATGAAGGTGCCGATACGGGAGAAATTGTAAGGTTCGTTGCGCAGCATGGTGCCGTGAAACGCGCCACGGATCAGCCCGGTTCGCTGCTTGATATTGTCGATGATCGCCGGCAGGTCAGCATTCGAGGGCTTGCGCGCCAGCTGCGACTTGATGTCGAGATAGCACTCGTTGGTCGCTTCCCAGGCTTCCCGGGTCAGCGCAGTACGCACCATGCGGCCGTTGTTGCGGGCCGCCTCGATGGCACACAGAATGCTCGATGGGTTGGATCTGTCGCGCAGCAGGTAGTTGACGGCATCGGCTGCGGTGACTTCCGGATTGGTCTCGCAATAGGCGCTGAACACGCCCGAACTGCGCAGCACCGATTCCCATTCTTCCTCGTGACCGTGCATCCGGGTCAGCGACATGCGCAACCCGGCATCGATCAGGCGGGCCGTGTTCTCTGCGCGCTCGATATAGCGGAACATCCAGAACAGGCCATTTGCGGTTCTTCCCAGCATGTTCAGTCCTCCAGCACCCAGGTATCCTTGGTGCCGCCTCCCTGGCTGGAGTTGACCACAAGAGAGCCTTCTTTCAGCGCCACGCGCGTCAGACCGCCCGGAATGATCTGTATCTTGTTGGACACAAGCACGAACGGCCTCAGATCGACATGGCGGGGCGCCAGCCCCTTCTTGGTAAGGATCGGAACGGTGGAGAGTGACAAAGTCGGCTGCGCGATGTAGTTGGCCGGCCGCGCCTTGAGCTTCTCGGCGAATTCCTTGCACTCGCGCTTGCTGGCAGCCGGTCCCACCAGCATGCCGTAGCCGCCGGAACCGTGCACTTCCTTGACCACCAGCTCGGGCAGGTTTTCCAGCACATATTTCAGCATCTCAGGCTCTGAGCAGCGATAGGTCGGCACATTCTCGAGGATCGGCTTCTGGCCGGTGTAGAATTCGACGATTTCCGGCATGTAGGAATAGATTGCCTTGTCGTCGGCAATGCCGGTGCCGGGGGCATTGGCGATCGTGATGTTGCCGGCCCGGTAGACGTCCATGATACCTGGAACGCCGAGTGCCGAATCCGGGCGGAAGCTCAGCGGATCGAGGAAATCATCGTCAACGCGCCTGTAGAGCACGTCGATTGCCTGGTAGCCCTGCGTCGTCCGCATCACCACCTTGCCGTCCATGACCCGCAGGTCAGAGCCTTCCACCAGCTCGACACCCATCTGGTCTGCCAGATAGGCATGCTCGTAAAACGCGGAGTTGAAGATGCCGGGTGTCAGCACCGCAATGCGCGGCCTGCCGTTGCAGCCCGGAGGCGCCACCGCCGCCAGGCTCTGACGCAGCAGTTTGGGATAGTTTTCAACCGGGCGCACCTTGTTGAGGTGAAACAGCTCGGGAAACATCTGCATCATGGTTTCGCGGTTCTCGAGCATGTAGGACACGCCCGAAGGCGTCCTCGCATTGTCCTCGAGCACGTAGAACTGGCCTTCGCCGGTGCGAACGATGTCGGTGCCGATAATGTGCGTGTAGACGCCGCCCGGCGGCCGCATGCCGATCATTTCAGGCAGAAACGCGTCGTTCTTCTCGATCAGCGCGCGCGGCACGCGGCCAGCCTTGATGATTTCCTGCTTGTGGTAGATGTCATCCAGGAAAGCGTTGAGCGCCATCACCCTCTGCTCGATGCCTTGCGCAAGCTTGCGCCATTCAGAGCCGGAGATGATCCTTGGCACGATATCAAACGGGATCAGCCGCTCGGATGAATCCTCCTTGCCATAGACCGCAAAGGTGATGCCGGTCTTGCGGAAGATGTTTTCCGCGTCCCGGGATTTCTTGATCAGATCGGACGTTTTCTGTTCCGAGTGCCAGTTGAAGTAGCCCTCATAGGGCGCACGCGGAAGGTTGTCCGCAGTCAGCATTTCATCGAAAGGCACGTGTTTGGCGCTCCCCTTTTGAAGTCATAAGATCGCATCATGGGGGAGAAAGCAAGAACCATGCGCAAATTCTGATATTCGCTGAAATCTAACATTTTTTCCCGTAATTTCTGATGGACGGGCAGCGGTCCGCGCGCTGATCGCAGGCCGATGAAGCTGCACCCGAGAGCCGGGGTTGCGTCTCCGCTTCACCGGGTCTATCGCTGAAAAACGCGGCTCATCACGGGCGCGACTCGTGGCATTCCAACCAGCTGGATCAACAATGACTCTCGATCGCATTGCTCCGGCACTGTTTGTTCTGCTCTGGTCCACCGGATGGATTGTGGCCAAATACGCGAGCCCTCACGCCGATCCGCTGACTTTCCTGAGCCTGCGCTTCACGCTTGCTGCGGTTCTGTTCGCCGTGATCACCTTCGCAAGTCGCGCAGTCTGGCCTTCGACCCGTGCCGGATGGGTGCATGCGGTGGTCTCCGGCGTGTTTTTGCACGGCATCTACCTCGGCGGTGTCTGGTGGGCGATTTCCCAGGGCGTGCCGTCCTCCGTCTCGGGGCTCATCGCAGCCCTGCAGCCGCTGCTGACGGCGATGGTAGCGCCGATCATTGTCGGCGAGCGTCTGACCGGTTCCCAGCGGCTTGGCGTGGTAATGGGGTTTGCCGGGTTGAGCGTGGCGATCCTGCCGCGGCTGACCGCCCTTGACACCTCCACCTTGCAGATTGCGCTGCTGCCATTGCTGGTCAATGTCTTCGCCATGGCTTCGGTCACGGCCGGGACCATCTATCAGAAGCGCTATCTCCAGCACGGCGACCTGCGCGCCATTGCAGCCTTGCAATATGTCGGGGGTTTTCTCGTGGTCCTGCCGCTGGCGCTGCTGATCGAACCGATGCGGATTGACTGGAACCTCGAGTTCGCGCTCGCCATGGCCTGGTCGGTTTTCGGCCTGTCCCTGGTCTCGATCATGCTGCTGCTCTATCTCATCCGCCGCGGCCAGGTCTCCCGGGCCGCGTCGCTGACCTATCTGGTGCCGCCTGCGGTTGCGATCGAAAGTTGGTTCCTGTTCGGCGAAGCCCTGACGATTCCCATGATAGTCGGCACGGTGATTGTGGTGTTCGGCGTCTGGCTTACCAATCGCAAGACCCGCGTCATTGCCTGATCAGAAATCGGTCGGCACGCCGCCTTCTTGCTTGCGTCTGGCCACGAATGCGTCGAGTTCTTCCGAAATGGCCTCGTCGAGCGGCGGCGCCTCGTAGCTGGCCAGTGTTTCCTTCCAGACCCGGTTGGCATGATCAAAAGTGGTTGGTTGACCGGCAAGACTCCAGCTCTCGAAATTGCGCCAGTCCGACAGGATCGGTGAATAGAACGCGGTCTCGTAGCGTGACAATGTGTGCGCGGTCCCGAAATAGTGCCCTCCGGGGCCGACTTCCGCGATCGCATCCATCGCCAGGGCGTCCGGACTTGTGTCCAGTGGCGCGAGGAATTCGGCCACCATCTGCAGCATGTCGACGTCCATCACAAATTTCTCGAATGATGCCGTAAGTCCGCCCTCCATCCAGCCCGCCGCATGCATGATGAAGTTGCCGCCGCCCTGAACCAGGCCCCACAGCGACATCATGGATTCATAGGCCGACTGGGCGTCGAGCGTGTTGGCTGCACAGGTGTTGGACGTCCGGTAGGGCAGGCCGTAGCGCCGGGCCAATTGCCCGCCGGCCATCACCGCTTTCATGTATTCCGGCGTCCCGAAAGCAGGCGCGCCGGACTTCATGTCGACATTCGATGTGAAGCCGCCATAGACCACCGGTGCGCCGGGGCGAACCAGCTGGGTAAAGGCGATTCCGGCCAGCGCTTCGGCATTCTGCTGCACCAGCGCACCGGCAACGGTAACCGGCGCCATGGCGCCGGCCAGCGTGAACGGGGTGATCACCACCACCTGGTTGCGCGACGACATCTCGAGAATGCCTTGCAGCATCGGTGCATCATAGCGCAGCGGCGAAGAGGCGTTGATGATTGTAAACAGCGAAGGCTCGGCTTCCATTTGCTCAGCGCTCACCCCGCGCCCGATGCGCGCAATCTCGAGTGCATCGAGATTGCGCTGTCTGCCCAGCGAATAGGCATGAAACGGCTTGTCCGTAAGCTTGACCAGATCGGACAGGCAATCGAGATGGCGCACCGAAGCGTGAAGATCGGTCGGCTCCACCGGGTAGCCGCCGTTCATGTGGATGATGTCGTAGGATTGCGCCAGCTTGATCAGGTTGCGGAAGTCTTCCTGTGTCCCTGTTCTGCGGCCATTGTCTCGGTCGGAGCAATAGGGTGCGGAGGCAACCTGAGCGAATGCCATTGTGCGCCCGCCGATGGCGACATTGCGCTCCGGGTTGCGTGCATGCAGCGTGAACGGGCCCGGCGCTTTTGCGACAAGGTCCATGATCAGGCCGCGATCAAGCCGCACTCTTTCGGTTCCGGCAACAACCTGCGCGCCGGCTGCGGCAAGAAGCGTGCGGGCTTCAGGCAGCATGAAATCGACACCGATCTGCTCGAGCACGTCCAGGGAGGCTTCATGGATCGCCTCCAGCCCCTCCTCAGACAGGATCAGCGAGGGGGCCTGCGTGTTGAGGATAGATCGGTAGCGCAGCGTTGCGGGGCTCTTTCTGCCTTTGCCGCGATCGCCGCTGCGTCCGCCCCCGGCACGCCTGCGACGTTCCGAGACACCGGCGGTGTTCTCGACTGCACCGGCGGAGATATCCTCGTTCTTGCTCATTGCGCTGCGCCCTGTCCCGTGCCGAAATCTCGTCTCATCCCGCCGCAATGCATGGGCCGCAGGCTTCGTCAAAACGGACGCTATTCCGGACGGCGTCATCCGGCAAGTCGATTTCAGCGGCCGCAATCCGTGACTTCAATCTCTACGAGAAAGCTCGATCCAGTTTCGCGAAAGCCGGCCTGTTTACTCCGTAATTGATGGTTAACGCTTTATTTAAAGCAATTGTGCAAATTGATGGGTGCAGAAACGGGTGAATGCCCGCATTGATGGGGGCTGCCGGGTGGATGATGTGGAAACAACAGAGACTGACGATTCGCTGATCAAAGCCTGTGCGCAGGTCTCCGAGGATCCAAATCCGGCTTTCGTCAAGGATTCGGAACTGCGTTACCTGGCGGTCAACAAGGCTTATGCCGCGCTGTGGGATTGTCAGCCCATGGATCTGATCGGCAGGCAAAGCCACCAGCATTTTGATTCTGCGGAGCAGAACGATCGCGATGAAAAGGAGCGCCGCAGCCTTGTGTTCGGCAAGGATCAGGTAGCCCTGTTCGCGAACCCGCTCAAGAATTGCCGTTACCGGGTGCGTATCCACCGGCAGCGCCAGCTGTCGGGCAAGACATTCATTGTCGGCAATTTCGAGCCGATCGCCGGTGTTCGCTTCGAAACCGGACAAGACGAAGGGGCCAAGCCGGTGCCCGAGCAGGTGAATGCGCCCGAAGACATAGCGTCTCAACTGCTGGACGCGGCAAAGCGGGAAGGGCCGACCGGCACGCCGCCGATCCAGTTGGCAAGCAATCTGGAGGGCAGAAGGTTGCAATCCTCGGACCAGCAGAACGACGCCAGCAGATCCGAAGATGCATCGCTGCTCGATCGTTTCAACGAGATATTCGACTGTATGGATGTCGGCATCGTCTTGTACGATCCGGCAGATGTTCTCATCTACGTGAACCCAGCGATGGATGCTATCACGGCGCCTCATTACGCGCTGGAAGTGGGAGCCTCCCTGCGCCAGGTTCTCGAAACCAGCTGCAGTTTCAGCCAGGAGGAGGAGCCGGAGGCTCGCCGGGAGTGGATCGAAAACCGCATACGGCTCCACCGTGACTACGGCAAGGCCACCGTCGAACAGCTGACCAATGGTCGGTGGTTGCGGATCATCAACCGCGCCCTCAAGGATGGGTATACCCTGGGCTTGCGTATTGATGTGACCGATCTGAAGGAGCGCGAGACCGCTCTTGAGAACCAGGCCGCTGAAAACCAGCTGTTTCGCGCAATCCTTGACGAGATGCCGGTTTCAAGCTTCGTCAAGGATGAGAATTACCGCTACACCTACACCAACCGTGCCCATGCGGAGCTGACCGGAATTCCCAGCGCCGAAATGATGGGCAAGGATGATTTCGAGATCTTTGGCGACAAGGGAGAAGAACTGCGCCAGGCCGACACCGATGCGATCAGCGGTCACGGAATGATGGAGTGCGAGATCGAGCTCCAGAGCGCGCAGGGCGAAAAACTCAAGCTGATCGACAGGAAAGTCGGCTTCACCGACCCTGGCGGCCGGCGCTATCTGCTCGGCACAACCATAAATGTCAGCGACATGAAGCGCCGCGAGCGCGAGGTGTACGAAGCGCAAAGGCGCGCCGAACTGCACAAGGCTGATCTCGAAAGCGTCATCGAGGCCATGCATATGGGCATGGTTGTGGTGGACCGCGACAGCACCATCGAACTGATCAATGGCGCATTTTTCCGGATCTGGAAAATACCGGCCAAGGACAATTTCATCGGCGCTCCGTTCCGCTCGCTCATAGATGTGAACAGGCACAACGGCATCTACGACGTCAGCGAAGACGACTTCGAGGGCTATGTCGAAGCCAGGCTTGAGGAGATCCGCGCAGGCTATGTCGAGCCGCGCGAGTTTTCCCGTGCCGATGGCCGGACCATGATCTACTCGGTACGCGCGCTGTCGGAAGGCAAGCGGATGATATCGTATTTCGATGTCACCGAGCTCAAGCAGCGTGAGCAGGAACTGGATCTTGCCCGGGCGGAAATCGAGCGGGCCAGCGAATTGCTCAGCGGCGCGGCCGGTGCGATGGCCCAGGGGATGATGGTGACCGAGGATTCCATTATCCAGTTCGCCAACGACACGTTCTTCGAGATCCTGGAAGTTCCCCATGACGTCGCCGCAGTCGGCAAGGATCTGAATGATTTCTTTGACTTTTGCCAGGCCCGCGGCGACTACGGGAGCGACGAAAAGGCAGCGCAAACCCGCGCCAACGTCAACGCATCGCACAAGAAAAAGGAAGCTCATACGGTTGAGCGCCAGACAACCTCTGGCCGTTGGCTGCGGATAGATGCGCAACCGACCGATAACGGTATGATGATCATCACCTATACCGATATCAGCGAAGCCAAGATGCGCGAAGAGGAACTGCAGCATCTGCTGGTCAAGGCGGAAACGGCGGATCGCGCCAAGTCCGAGTTCCTGGCCAACATGAGCCACGAGATCCGCACGCCGATGAATGGCGTTCTCGGCATGGCGGAACTGCTGGCCCGGACTGAACTCGACACTCGCCAACGGACGTTTACCGACATCATCGTCAAGTCCGGTAATTCGCTGCTTACCATTATCAATGACATCCTGGATTTCTCGAAGATCGACGCCGGTCAGCTGGTTCTTGACGAGGCGCCCTTTGATCTGTCCGAGACCGTCGAGGATGTGGCCTCCCTGATCTCCAGCCGCGCCGCGGAAAAGGACATCGAGCTGATTGTGCGCATCGACCCGACGCTGCCGGCACGTGTTGTCGGCGACATGGGGCGCCTGCGCCAGATCATCACCAACCTTGCCGGTAACGCCATCAAGTTCACCGAGACGGGGCACGTCCTGATCGAACTTACCGGGGCCGTCAATTCCCGGGACAAGCTGGATCTGACCATCCGGGTCCACGATACCGGAATTGGCATACCGCCGGACAAACTCGAGGCGGTGTTTGAAAAATTCTCCCAGGTGGACAATTCCTCCACCCGTCGTCACGAGGGCACCGGGCTCGGCCTGGCAATCACCTCCCGCCTGGTCGCCTTGATGGACGGAACCATCCGCGCAGAAAGCAAGAAGGGTGAGGGCTCCGTCTTCATGATCGACGTGAGCCTGCCGATCGATCACAGCGGTGAGGAGCCGGTCCGGATTGCGCCAGTCGACGTAACCGGCGCCAGAGTCCTTGCCATTGATGACAACCCGGTCAACAGGGCGATCCTGATCGAGCAACTGACCGCCTGGGGCTTTGACTCCTGTGCTGCAGTCTCCGGCCAGGAGGGGCTTGAAGTGCTGGCCGCGGCCGACCAGTTCGGTGTGCCCGTCGATGTGATCATCCTCGATTACCACATGCCCGAGATGGACGGCATCATGACAGCACGGGCCGTGCGTCAGCGGTTTGGTGTCGACAAGCCGGCCATCGTCATGTTGACCTCGATGGACCTCAAGTCGTCGGATGCCGATTTCGGCAAGGCGTCAGTTCAGGCCACGCTGATGAAGCCGGCCCGGTCTTCCCAATTGCTCGAAACCATTGTCGAGGTGCTTCAGGTCGCAGCACAGACGGACCGGACAAGTTCGGATGCCGCGCGGACGCCCTGGGTGCCAACGGGAAAATCTGCGGCCGAGGCTCAGGCTCCAGAGCCTGCCAAGCCTTTGGCTACGCCCGAGCCAGCGCAATCTCCGCAACCGTCAGCGGCCGCCAAGACCTCCGGCAACAATCGTCTCGAACTGCTCGTTGCCGAGGACAATGAAGTCAATCAGATCGTCTTCACGCAGATCCTGGATGAGTTGGGCTTGCGCTACAAGATCGTCGACAATGGCGGCAGCGCCTTTGAGGTCTGGAAGAGCGACGATCCGGCGATGATCCTGATGGATGTCTCGATGCCCGTGATGAACGGGCACCAGGCGACCCAGGCAATCCGCAAGGCGCAACAGGAAGATACCGACCGCACACACACACCGATTGTCGGCGTGACCGCCCATGCACTGACCGGTGACAAGGAGCGTTGTCTGGAGGCGGGCATGGACGATTACCTGTCAAAGCCGATCAGTCCTGAAAAACTCGAGGCGAAAATTCGCGAATGGCTCCCTGCCGACATCGCAGCGCGGATCACGCACGGGTAGGCAGCGGGCGGGCATGGCTGGGTGGCCGGCAGGATGACGGGGTGAACTACGCTTGATCAGCCTGCGTCCGCTGGCCGTTCTGGCGCGTCGATGAGGACGCCCGCGCTCATGTCACGCTTGCCGCTGTGGCCGGGGCGTTTTTCCACGCGAAACCCCGCTGCCTGCAGGTTCCGCCGCACCCAGCCGGCCGCTGAATAGGTGGCAAATGTGCCGCCTTCGACCGTGTGTTCTGCGACTGCACGCATTAACTCCGCCGACCACATGTCGGGATTGCGGGCCGGGGAAAATCCATCAAGAAACCAGGCATCTGCAACAAATGTCGCGGCGCTCAGTTGCTCCAGCGCCAGTCCGCAATGAATGTGCAGAGATATGGTCTTGTCCCCGCACGCGAAGTCGATCAAAACGTCGCCATCCGGCTGATCGGGCCATGATTCTGCGAGATCGCGCGCCTTGATGGCCAGATCCAGCCAGGTGGAGAGCGCCCGCTCGATATTCTCCCGGTCAAGCAACCGCAATTCGAAGGAGTGAAAGTCGAGCCGCGCGCCCTGTGGTGCCGCAGCCTCCCAAGCTGACCAGGTTTCAATGAAGTTCAGGCCGGTGCCAAAGCCCAGCTCGGCGATAACAAAATGCAGCCTGTCGGCAAAGCGCTCGGGCAGCCGGTTTGCGGCCAGGAAAACGTGGCGGCATTCCGCCCGGCCATCAGCCCTGGAATAATAAAAGTCGCCAAATTCCTCTGAATAAGGCATATCGCCTTCGTGCCAGGACAGCGCGACGTGCGCGGCACTCTCCGCATCGGGGTCAGGGGGATCAATCATGGCTGTTGCCGATAACGACGCAGCGCACGCCGGTCAAGCAGCACCCGACCTGTTGATTGCCGGTGCAGGAGTGGCCGGGCTGTGGCTCGCGGTCAAGGCAGCGCGTGCCGGCCTGTCGGTGACGCTGGTGGAGCGCGGCAATCCCGGTGGAGGTGCCAGCGGCGGGTTTCTCGGCGCTCTGATGCCGCACAGCCCCGAACGCTGGAACGGAAAGAAGGATTTCCAGTTCCGCGCCCTGGACGATCTCGAGACCGAAATCCGGCAACTGGAAACCGAAACCGGGGAATTCTGCGCCTATCGCCGCGTCGGCCGCATCCTGCCGCTGATCAGCGAGCGCGGCAGGCTCACTGCAGAGGATCGTGTGGCCGATGCCCGTGCCAATTGGGGCGGGCGCTTTGGCTACGAGGTGCACCACACGCCGGCCCGGGGAGATTGGCCAAACATCCTGCGTGCGCCGCATGGCATCGTCCACGAAACGCTTTCGGCACGGGTGTCGCCGCCTGGGCTGCTTGCCGCCTTGCTGCACAGTCTTGCAATGAAGCCGAATTTTAATCTGCGTCTGGGCACGTCTGTTGTCGACATCGATCCGCAGGCGAGACTGGCGACCCTGTCGGACGGCTCGCGGCTGGGGTTTGGCCATACAGCACTTGCCAACGGGGTCGACGCCTTTCCCCATATCGCGCGCCTGACGGGACTGCCGATCCAGGCGATGGGCAGCGGTGTGAAGGGGCAGGCGGCTCTCCTCGACGCCAAGGCGCCGCCGGATCTGCCGCTGGTCTATGATGACGGGGTCTATGTCATTGCCCACGAGAATGGTCATGTCGCGGTTGGCTCGACCAGCGAGAACACGTTTGATAATCCGACAGACACCGATGACAAGCTCGACGAGATCCTCAAACGCGCCCGCAAGCTCTGCCCCTTGATCAAGGAGGCCACGGTCATCCGCCGCTGGGCCGGCGTACGCCCCCGGGCGGTCGGTCGCGATCCCATGCTGGGCCCAATTCCCGGCGCACCGGGTGTGCTGGCAATGGCGGGCGGTTTCAAGATCAGCTTTGGCATCGCTCATCGCATGGCCGATTGCCTCGTCGCCGGAATTACCGGGGAGTCGGCGCCCGAGACACCGCAGAGCTTTTCCGTCGCCTACCACATGGCCAAGGCCGCCAAGGCACAGACGCTTCAATGAACCTGGAAGATGCACGGCAAGGCGCCTGACCGGTCAGAATTGCCGCAACAGCTTGCGGTTTTTCTTCAAAGTCGGGGCCTCGACTTTTGAAGCGGTGCTGCTACCGTTTGCCCCGAAATCATCACGGACGAGCAATGAACACGACACCTTATTCCCGCGACTTGATCGGCTATGGCCGTACACCGCCAGACCCGCAATGGCCTTCAGGCGCGCATTGCGCGGTGCAATTCGTGGTCAACTACGAGGAAGGCGGCGAAAGCTGCATTCTTGATGGAGATCCGGCGTCCGAAAGCCTGCTGTCGGAAATCGTCGGCGCGCAGCCCTGGCCCGGTCAGCGCAACATGAACATGGAATCGCTCTACGAATACGGATCCCGCGCCGGCTTCTGGCGGCTCTGGCGCCTGTTCACCGAGCGCAACATGCCGGTCACGGTCTATGGCGTCGCCCTTGCCATGCAGCGCAATCCCGAAGCCGTTGCCGCCATGAACGAAGCCGGCTGGGAGATCGCCAGCCACGGGCTGCGCTGGCTCGAATACAAGGATTTTTCCGAGGAAGAAGAGCGCCGTCACATCGCCGACTGCGTCCGCATCCACACCGAAGTGACCGGATCCCGGCCGCTCGGGATCTACCAGGGCAAGCCCTCCATCAACACCTTGAAGCTGGTCATGGAGGAGGGCGGCTTCGTCTATTCCGCTGATTCCTATGCCGATGAGTTGCCCTATTGGGTCGAGGGGTCGAAAGGACCGCATCTGATCGTGCCCTATACGCTCGATGCCAATGACATGCGCTTTGCCACGCCGCAGGGCTTCAATTCGGGCGACCAGTTCTTCACCTATCTCAAGGACACGTTCGACATGCTGATGGCCGAAGGTGCCGCAGGCAGCCCGAAGATGATGTCGATCGGCCTGCATTGCCGCCTGGTCGGCCGTCCGGGCCGCGCCGCAGCCCTGGCGCGTTTCCTTGATTACGTCACATCGCACGACAAGGCCTGGGTCACCCGACGCATCGACATCGCCAATCATTGGCATGCCCATCACCATCCGGAGAAGACGACATGAGCAAGCGCGATGAGTTTGTCGCCCGGTTTGGCGGCGTGTTCGAGCATTCCCCATGGATCGCCGAGCGCGCCTTCGACAATGACCGCATTGCCGAACCGCTGGCGGCCGAGGCTGTACATCAGGCGCTTTGCAACGAGTTCCGCGCCGCCAGCCCCGACGAGCGCATGGGCGTGTTGCGCGCCCACCCTGACCTGGCCGGAAAACTGGCGATCGCCGGTGGGCTGACCGAGGAATCGAAATCCGAGCAGGCCGGTGCCGGGCTTGACCGCCTCAGTGCCGATGAGCACGCCCGTTTCACCGAGCTCAACACCCGCTACATGCGCGATTTCGGGTTTCCCTTCATCATCGCGGTCAAGGGGCACGACAAGGACAGTATCCTCGCGGCCTTCGAAACCCGCGTCGAAAATGATGCCGAAACCGAATTCGCCACCGCCTGTGCCGAGGTCGAAAAGATCGCCGGTTTCCGCATCCATGCGCTTCTCGCGGAAGGCTGAGCCATGAGTGCCACCTTGAAGCTGGAAGCCCTGACCGCCGAGGCCTTCACGCCTTTCGGGACCATGCTCGATACGGCTGCGGCGGAACTGCGCATGATCAATGGCGGCACCACCGAACGCTTCCACGCGCTGTCCATGGCCGATACCGAGACCGAAGGCGGCCGCACAATCCTGTCGCTGTTTCGCGGCCAGCCGCGCGCGTTCCCCTATGCTGTCGACATGATGGAGCGCCATCCGCTCGGCAGCCAGGCCTTCTTTCCGGTCACGCAAGGCCAATGGATTGCGGTGGTGGCACCCGATGACGATGGCCGCCCGGGCGCGCCTCGCGCGTTTCTGGTGCCCGGAGATGTTGGGGTGCAGTATGACCGAAATGTCTGGCATCATCCGCTGATTGCCGTCGGGCAGGTGAGTGATTTTCTGGTGATGGACCGCGAAGGCGGCGGCACCAATCTTGAAGAAGCCAGCTACGATACGCCCTATCTGATCGCCGACCCGGCCAGTTGACCCCC
>TARA_R110002012_G_scaffold77282_20_pt1 | contig 77162 bp, 68 predicted proteins | sample TARA_R110002012 | Tara Oceans TARA_R110002012 (sample SAMEA4396515) | marine metagenome | biome: Westerlies Biome; feature: [DCM] deep chlorophyll maximum layer (ENVO:01000326); material: water (ENVO:00002006), including particulate matter (ENVO:01000060) such as... | depth 40 m
GGGCGCTGTTTCCTTCACGCCCGCCATGAAGGCATGCATCAGCCGGTTGACCTCGGGGATCGGAAATCCGCCGACCATGCCCATGTTGTTCGACTTGGTCATCGCGCCTGCGATAATGCCGGACAGGTAGGACGCGTCCTGGATGTAGTTGTCGAACACCGCAAAGTTCGGTGCGTCGTCCTTCGGCAGAAAGCTCGATCCCATCAGATACGCGGTTTCCGGATAATCGGCGGCCACCTGGCGCGCCGCATCCTCGACCGCAAACACTTCCCCGATGATCAGGTCATGCCCGGCTTCGGAATATTCGCGCATGACGCGCTCGTAATCATTGTTCGAGGTGTTTTCCGAAAACACATATTCGATGTCACCTCGGGCGACTGCGGCATTGGCGGCCTTGTGAATGCGGCTGACCCATTGCTGCTCGACCGGCACGGTATAGATCGCAGCAACCTTGAGCGGCCCTTCGGCGCGGGCCTTGCCGAGAAATCCGGGCATGGCAAGCGCTGCAGCGCCGGCTGCGGTACCCGCAAGAATCTGGCGGCGTTTGAGAAGATGGGTATGGCTAGACGTCGGTGATTTGGTCATGGCTGACGCTCCTGTTTGACACTGTTTTGGCTGCACCCGTCATTGTTTTTGACCAAAAGATAAAACGCGCGCTTCCCCTTGGCAACCGACTTATGCTTGCTTGTGCACAATTCAGAGGCTGCTTCCGAATCCGCACAAAAATCAGACCAAATTCGTCGCGCGGACCAGACCAGCCACGGTTTTGGGTTGCGCATCCCGCGCAATCCGGCACAACGGGAGACCCTGAGCCAAAAGGCAAAAGGCGAACCGCCGGGACCCGAGAAGGAAAGGACGCAAACCGATGAGTGAAGCTCCGCAAGCAAGCCTGCTGGCACTCAATTGCGGCTCGTCCTCGATCAAGTTCGCGCTGTTCACACCTCACTTCGAGCGCAGTTTCTCCGGCCTGGTTGAAGCGATCGGCCACGGCCAGACCCCGAGACTGAAAACCTCGAGCGGTGAAACCGGGCAGTTTGGCGGCTCCGATCAGAGCCATGCCGATGTCCTGCCGCGTTTGATCGAAGACATCATCCTGCCGCGTGCTGGCGCGATCTCCGGCGTCGGCCACCGCATTGTCCATGGCGGCGAACGGTTCAACGCCCCGGTCCGGATTGATCCGGACATTCGCGCAGGCATCGCCGAGCTCACGCCGCTGGCGCCGGGGCACCAGCCGCACAATCTGGCCGGCATCGACGCCGCCAGCCGGGCCCTGCCCGGCATTCCCCAGATTGCCTGCTTCGACACCGCCTTTCACGCGAATGTCCCTGCGGTCCGGCGTGAAATGCCGCTGCCGCGCCGTTACGCCCGGGACGGCCTGATCCGCTACGGCTTTCACGGCCTGTCCTATGAGCATGTCGCCGCCAGCCTGGCCGGTCTCGGATTATCGGGAAAACGGGTGATCGCCTGCCATCTCGGCAATGGTTGCTCGATCTGCGGCATGATGGACGGCACAAGCGTCTGGACATCGATGGGCTTTACCCCGCTTGATGGTCTGATGATGGGCCAGCGTCCCGGAAGGCTGGATCCCGGCGCTGTCCTCTGGCTTGTCGAGCAGCATGGCGGCGACATCGCAGCCGTCAGCAAGCTGTTCTATCACCAGAGTGGACTGTCGGGCGTCTCCGGCCTGTCAGGCGACATGCGCACCCTGCTGGCCAGCGACCAGCCCGATGCCGGCTTCGCCGTCGAGATGTTCGTCGACCGCCTGGTCCAGGAAATCGGCGCGGCGGCAGCTGGTCTTGGTGGCGTCGATGCCATCGTCTTTTCCGGCGGCATCGGCGAGAACGCCGCACCGGTCCGTGCCATGACGTTGCAGAAACTGGAATGGCTGGGTTTCAACCTCGATCCCGAAGCTAACACAACGCGCGCCAAACGCCTGACCACGGCAAAAAGCGAACGTCAGGCTTTTGTCGTTGCCGCTGACGAAGAGCGGATCATCGCGCAGGCGACAGCCCACTTGCTGGACTGATCAAATCCTATTGCCAGTTGCCCGACAGCGCGCGCAACAAATCCGAGCGGCTGATCTGGCCGACCAGACGGCCTTCCGACATCACCGGAAAGCGCCGGAAGGAGCTGGCCAGAAACGCTTCCGCCGCCTCGACCAGATCGAGCTCCGCATCCAGGGCTTCCGGCCGGTCAGACATGTAATCGGCCACCGTATCGCCCCACTCCCGGTAATAGCTCGCGTGCAAGGCTGCCTTGAGGCAATCCTTCTGCGACAGCATGCCGACCAGGTTCGCGTTCGCATCGAGCACTGGCGCGCCGGAAATCTTGTTGTCGATCAGCAGGTTCATGGCCCGGTTGATTTCCATCTCCGGCGTCAGCGTGATCAGCTCGCGAGTCATGTAGGTCCTGATGCGGGGCCGCCCACTCATGAGCCCCGCCCCTTGCGGCAACCGCTGCAGGACAGCCCGGTGGCGCAGACCAGCCCGCCGCAGGATCCCTTCAGCGGCGCGCGTCCGAAGATGACACCCAGGGCCAGCCCGATCACGGACAAGAGCACCAGTCCAAATGCGAGCAGAAAAGTCTCCATCGTCTGTTCCTCCTATGCACTCACGTAAGCATCAAATCCGCCGGTCATGATCTCGCGGCAGCCGTCGCTGTCGAGCCTGGCAAACAGTGCCGGAATGGCATGCGCCTCGGCAAAGGCAGCCCCGCGTTCCATACCCATCACCATCAGCGCAGTTGCCAACCCGTCGGCGCGCATGGCGGTCTCAGCTAGAACCGACACCGATGCCGGCACCGCATCGACCGGCCGCCCGGTGCGCGGGTCAATCAAATGGCTGACGCCCGCCTGCCCCAGGCTGATATTCTGTCGTCCCGTTCCCGATGTCGCCAAGGCCATTTTGCCCGGCGCCACGATGTGCGCCATCTCGCCCTGAGCGGCATCAGGGCGTTCGATGCCCACCTGCCAAGGCCTGCCGTCCGGATGGTGCCCGAGCGTGCGAACCTCGCCGCCGAGCTCGATCAATGCAGCCTCGACGCCGACAGACGGCAAACCGTCCATGATCCGGTCGAGCGCATAGCCCTTGGCGATCCCGCACAGATCAAGCGTCAGGCCGACAGTCTGCTTGCGCAATCCATTGGACGAAACAGAAAGGTCTTCAGGCCTTACCTGCGCTCCATGAATTGGCCCGAAACCGAACCGGTTGACCACAGGACCAATGGTCGGATCAAAAGCGCCTCCGGTAAACCAGGACATCTCGAGTGCGTGCTCTGCGACCAGGGCAAGCGGCTCGGAGCATCGCTGCCAATCGAGGGTCTCGGTGCGATTGAAAACGGAAAGTTCCGACTGCTCCAGATAGGGCGACATCGCCTGATTGACCTCTGTGACGATGGAGGCAACCAGCTTGCGCACGGCCTCAGATCTGATCGCATCAGGCAAGGCCGCGCGCCAGCTGCTGCCGAATGCCGGACCGCCGATCCCTGTCGTACCGGCAAATGCCGGACCGAGGCTCAATGCCATCGCACCGGCACCGGCCGAAAGGAAATTGCGTCGCGTCATCTCCATGGCTCAGACTCCAAAATCATCTGTGAAGATATGGGATTTGTCGACACCGGCATCATCCAGCATCGCCAGCACGGCGCGGATCATCAAGGGCGGGCCGCACAGGTAGTATTCGCAGGCCTCCGGAGCAGGATGATCCTTCAGGTGATTTGCCCAGGCCACCATGTGCACGAACCCGGTGCTGCCCTGCCAGTTGTCTTCCGCGCGCGGATCCGACAGCGCCACGGTCCAGTCGAAATTCGGGTGCTTTTCAGCCAGCGCGTCAAACTCGTCCTGATACGGCAGATCACCCTTGTTGCGGGCGCCATACCAGTAAGTCAGACGACGCTTGCTCCCGACCCGTTCCAGCTGGTCGAAGATGATGGCGCGCAACGGCGCCATGCCGACGCCACCGCCAATGAACACCATCTCGGCTTCACCAGGCTGGGCCCGGAAGCTTCCGAACGGCCCTGACGTATCGACCTGGTCACCCGGACGAAGCGAGAACAGCCATGACGACACCACACCCGGCATGGCAGCGGGAACCGATGGCGGTGGCAGAGCCAGCCGGATATTGAGCACGATCCGCCCCGCTTCGGTGTCTTGCGGACGGTTGGAAACCGAATAGGCCCGGGTCACCGGTTCCGAGCTTGAAACCTTGAGCGCGCGCAGATTTTGCCAGACGTCCTGGTGTTCGACGGGCACATCGATATCCGCATAATCCCGCTTAAATGCCGGAGCCGTCACCTGGACAAAGGAACCCGCTTCGATATCGGCTCTCATGCCCTCGGGCTGGCGCAGGACAATCTCGCGGATCAGAGGCGTGAGTGCGGTCACGCTTTCAACCGTGCAGACGAATTTCTCCGCCGACATCAGATCATTGTCGACCTCGACATCCATATCGCCGCGCATCACCACCTGGCAGGCGAGGTGAACATTGTCGCGAAGGCCGGCCTTGGTCAGCCGCGCAGCTTCCGTCGGCAGCGGCGCCGCCCCGCCCTTCAGGATCTTCACCCGGCACAGGCCGCAGGTGCCGGCGCCGGCGCAGGCCGACGGGATCAGAATGCCATTGTCCTGCAGCGCAGACAGCAGCTTGGTGCCGGTGCTGGTGTCAAACCGGCTCGACCCGTTGACCGTCAGCACAGCCGGACGCGAAGGAGACAGCAATGATCGCGCCACCATCACCGTGATCGCGAGCAGGAGAATGATTGCCGTCAGCAGCAAGACACCAAGAACAATCTCTGTCATGGCGTCACCAGAGCGAAGGCCGAGAAGCCAAGCGACATCAGCCCGGTGACGATGAAGGCGCTGGCGAGCCCCTCTGCACCCTTCGGCATGTCGCTGTATTTGAGCCGTTCGCGGATGGCTGCAAAGGTGATGATTGCCAGCGCCCAGCCGATCCCGCTGCCGATCCCGTAGACGACCGACTCCTCGAAATCATAATGCCGTTCGACCATGAACAGGCTGCCGCCGAGAATGGCGCAGTTGACGGTGATCAGCGGCAGGAAAATGCCGAGCGCACGGTAGAGCCGCGGCACGAACCGGTCGAGCGTCATTTCCAGGATCTGCACCATCGCTGCAATCACACCGATGAAGCTGACCAGCTTGAGGAAAGTCAGGTCAACCTCCGGCAATCCGGCCCAGGCCCAGGCGCCTTCCAGCAACAGCATGTTGAAGATCAGGTAGTTCACCGGCACGGTAATAGCCTGCACCACGATCACCGCCAGCCCCAGGCCGAAGGCGGTATCGACCCGCTTGGACACGGCCAGGAAGGTGCACATGCCGAGAAAGAAGGCCAGCGCCAGATTTTCCTGGAAGATGGATTTGATCAGCAGCTCGCTCATGGCCGGCGATCCTCCGACGTGCGCAGCCGGAATTCCGGTTGTTCCACCTGCTCGGGACGCAGGGCCCGAACGAGCCAGACCAGAAGCCCGAGAATGAAGAAGGCGCTCGGCGCCAGCTGCATCAGGCCCAGCGGCTGGAACCAGCCGCCGTCGGCCACGGTCATGACCAGCGGCACGCCCATCAAAGCGCCGGTTCCGAGAAACTCGCGCAACGCGCCGACGATCAGCAGCACTAGACTGTAACCAAGACCGTTTCCAAGCCCGTCCATCACGCTGGGCAACACCGGGTTGCGCATGGCGAAGGCTTCCGCCCGGCCCAACACCAGGCAGTTGGTGACGATCAGCCCGACGAAGATCGACAGCCTCTTGCTCATCTCGAACATGAAGGCCTGCATGAACTGATCGATCACAATGACAATGGAGGCGACGATGGTGATCTGAATGATCAGCCGGATAGAGGGCGGAATATGGTGCCGCATCAGGCTGATCACGCCATTCGACAGGCACAGCACCACCGTCAGCGCCACCGACATGGTGATCGCGGTCGACAAAGTGGTCGTCACCGCCAGCGCCGAGCAGATTCCCAGGATCTGCAGCGTGACCGGGTTGTTGCCGATCAAGGGGGCGGTGAGATGGTGGTGAAGCGACATGCTAGAGCCCTTCCTGCCGAAGCCGGGTCAGAAACGGGCCGAATCCCTTGTCCCCGAGCCAGAACCGCAAAAGATTGGTCATCCCGGTGCTGGTGCGCGTGGCGCCGGAAATGCCATCGACCTCATAGGGCGTCGACGCCCCGCCGCGCACCAGTTCGATGCGGACGGTCCCGGTCTCATCGGCGATTTTCTTGCCGGGCCATTGGGCCAGCCAGTCCGGTTCTTCGATCCGCGCACCGAAACCGGGCGTATCCCCCTGCTCGACAATCGCCAGCGCCGCAATCGTGACCAGATCCGCCTCGATCGCCATGGCTGCGCGAAGGGTGGACTGGTAGCCCGCTCCATAAACCGGCAATACGATCAGCTTGAGATCGCCGTCCTTCTGCAGCAGATAGACCGGCGATTGATTGGCGCGTCGCTTGATCCCGGCGATATCTGCATCAGGCTCCAGCGCGATGCTTGCCTCCGCATCCTGCAGCGCTGCATCGAGATCAAACGCCGCCGCGTCCTCGCTGCTTGCAAAACTGCCGTCACCAAGATTGACCAGCCGGGTCTCCAGCGTGTCGACCCCGGTTTCCATCATCAGGTCGCGCATGCCCGGCAGGGTATCGAGCATCTTGTCCATGCGGGCCTGCTGCTCTGCGGCCCGATTGGCCTCCTGATAGGGCTTCAGCATGACCGCCGTGACCGAGACGGCCGCGGACGAGACCAGCGCCACCAGCACGGCCATGCCGATGATCTTGACAAGATCATCATTCGATCGCGCGAAGAACTTGCGAATGGGTGAAAACGTCTCAGCCATGCCGCGCCCTCCGCCGGACAATCAGGGCCACCGCCATGTGATCAATCAGCGGGGCGAAGAGGCTGGCAAGGAGCGAGGCAAACACCACCGCAGCCGGAGCCACAACGGGGCCGGCGGCGGTATCAAACAGCACGATCAGCACCCCGGCCAACAGACCGAACACCCAGCGGCCCGGATTCGTCGTCGCTCCCGCGACCGGATCGCCGATCAGGAAAACCACGCCAAAAATTGCAGTGGCGGCGAGGCTCGGCAGCCCGCTTGCGCCATCCTGAATCAAACCGGCGATGACCAGAACCACAGTGACGGAAACAAGTATTCGCCAGGAAACAAGTCCGCCGGCAAGAAGCAGAACCAGACCCGGCAGCGTCGCCAGCGCCATGATCTCGCTGCTGCTGGCAAGCTCGGTTCCGGTAAAGGAAAACACAAGGAATCCGGCAGCCGCCGCGGCACCCGAAACAATGCCGTAGCCCCGGCCGCCAAACACCAGTTCGCCAAATACGACGCCAAGGCTGACAGCCACAACGATCTGCCAGACGGGAATCGATGCGGGCACCAGCACCGCAAAAATCAGCGCCACGGTTGCAGTATGTAAACTCAGGGACCGGCCACGGATCAGACCGAACGCCAGTTCCCAGATCAGGCAGGTGACAACAGCGCTCAGCAACACCGCGATTTGCGCTGTCCCACGCTCCACCAGGCTCACGGCCACGGGGGCTGCCAGTGCAACCAGCTGCGCGACCGTCACCCGCGCCGGTGTCCACCCGGAACGTTGCCGCATGCGGAACGGATCGAGGGTCCAGCCGGTCATGCGTCCTCCGCCAGTTCATCCAGCACGTGGCGCAGCATCCGGCCATAATCGGCCCCGCTGCTGCAGGCCATCGAGACGGCGGCGACATCTTCCTCGACCATCTCAAGGCACCCCAGACGGCTGGCGGTTTCCGCATCACCGACACTCAACGCCCGCAGGAACGGTACGACCGGAACACCAAAAGCCAGCGCCCGCTCCAGGGCGACAGTCGGGATCAACGGTGCAGGTTGCGATGAAGTCCGACAAAACAGCCCCAACAAGCCGCCCTTTGAAATCCTGCTCTGAGGCGCGACATCGTCGAGCAGAGTGATCTGCTGGTGATAGCGCCCCAGCCATGAAGCCTGGCGCCCATTTGTCAGCGAGCCGGAAACGACACAGAGCGGCGAACCATGATCTCCCGGCAAAGTTTCCTCGCGGATCAGTTCCTGTAAATTGGCGCCGGCGATGGTCCTGATCAGCCTTGGCTGCCTGGCGCGGGGCCCTGCCAGAGCGACGATCCGGCTGAAGTCATGAATTCCGGTCTCGATCAGCTTGCCGATCGCGGCCACATCCTGATAGCCGATGCTCCAGACCGACCGGTTCTGATCGACCGGATGCAGCCGGTGAATATGGGTTCCGCTCAGACCGGAAGCCTGGCTTTCTGGAAAGAACGATCCACGGATACGGTCACCGCATCCCGCGGCGAGATCCGTGCCCGAGGTCTGGCAGACATGGACCGTTCCGCTGGTCAGATGCGCGATGGCTTTCAGTCCCGCCGGAAAGGCATCGCCTTGATCCCGAAGCACCACTCTCGGATCAGGTGCATGCGGGTTGTCGAGGGTCACGTTTACAAAAATGGCCTCCGGAACCGCATCGGGTGCGGGAATGCGGCCATAGGGGCGGGTTAGAAAGGCCGGCCAAAATCCCTTGGCGAGAAGCGTTTCGCGTATCTTGTCCGTGCTTGTCGCCACGCCGGTCGGCGCCGGCTCGTGTTCATCAGGATCCAACCGGATGACCAGTGCCGACAGGCTGCGCCGTGGACCAAGTGTAATCGTGTCGACAATCCCGGAACCCGGGGACACAATGACCACCTCCGGATTGGCGCGGTCATGAAACAAAGCCTGCCCTCGCCCGACCCGGTCACCCTGCGCGCATAGCAGTTTTGGCCGAAGCCCCGGCAGATCCGCACCCAGTAACGCAACCTGCGTCACTGCAGCACCCTCTTCGACCCTTTGTTCGGGACGCCGCGCATGGTCAATCATCAAGCCGGGCAACACTGTCGACATCACCTTGTTCGTTCCGGCCTGAGAATTCCTGCATCAAGCCAAGTCCTGAATTGGTTGGTGCTTGAACCCTAGCAGCACAAAACACCCCCGCCATTGAGCCAGATCAATGCAGTGTTTCGCCCGGGCCTCATAATCAGAAGAAAAAACAAGCATCCAGAATTGCCGGTTGAACCCAATCTGACTGAACTGCTGGAGGACCCGACGTGTTTTACTTTCGCCTAGCCTTGTCCATCATGTCTCTGATTTTCATCGCCATTCCGGCGGCTCAGGCGCAGGATCAATCCCCTGTCACCTCTATCGTCGAAAGCTGGATCGCTTCTCCGCATGGTGATCGGACATCCGAAGCCTTCGTGCATTGGAACGAGGACGGCGCCGTGCCGGAAGATTGCGCCACCTGCCATTCCGGTCCCGGCCTGATGGATTTTCTCGGCGCTGACGGATCCCTGGCCGGCAAGGTCGATGCCCCCGCACCAACCGGTTCGCCGATCGACTGCGTTGCCTGCCACAACAAGTCTGCAGCAGAGCTCGAACAGATTACCTTCCCCTCAGGCGTTGTCATGACCGAGGCCAGCCCTTCGGCCATCTGCATGGTCTGCCACCAGGGCCGCGCTTCGAGCGACAGCGTCAACGCGGCCATCGCCGGCGCCGATGACGACGCCATCAACGGCGAGCTCGGCTTTATCAATGTCCACTACGCCGCTTCCGCAGCCACCATGTTCGGCGGCGCCGTGCGCGGCGGCTACCAGTATGACGGCAAGACCTATGCTGAGCGGTTCGCCCATGTGCCGGATTTCAACACCTGCACCACATGCCATGATCCACACACCACCAAGGTGGTCGCGATCGACCAGTGCAGCACCTGCCACCAGGGCGCCGAAACGGTTCGCGATATCCGCATCACCCCGGCCGACATCGATGGCGATGGCGACACCAAGGAAGGCATCCGCGCCGAGATCAGCACCCTGCACGAGAAGCTTGGCGAAGCCGTCATGGTCTATGCCAAAGAGGTCTCCGGCAAGGCAATCGTCTATGATGCCCATGCCTACCCCTATTTCTTCAATGATCTGAATGAGAACGGTGCGGCCGACCCCGACGAGGCCAAGTTCCCGAACCGATACCAGAGCTGGACGCCGCGCCTCCTGCGCGCTGCCTACAATTACCAGTTTCTGGCAAAGGAGCACGGTGCCTATGCGCACAATCCGCGCTACGCCATCCAGCTCGCCTATGACAGCCTCGAGGATCTGTCTTCCAAGGCCGCAATCGACATGGCGGGCATGACCCGTCCTTGAGCAACTGACACGACGTAAAACAGCGGCCCGGGAAGCCTTTCCGGGCCGTCTTGCTGAGCGAGCACGTCAACCACGGTTTTGAATTGGGGCTGTACGGATGGAAAATGCTGAAGTTCTGGTCGCCATCGGCATTCTCTTTCTCGCCGGGCTGCTGCTCGACAAGATCGGCCGGATTGTCCATGTCCCCCGCGTCACCCTGCTGATCCTGCTGGGCGCGCTGCTTGGCCCGCCAGTGCTTGACCTGCTGCCGCACAGCTTCAACGAATCCAACGAGTTCTATGCACCCACGGCCCTGACCATGGTGGCCTTTCTGCTTGGCGGCACCCTCAACCCGTCGACCCTGAAAGCCCACGGCCGCGAAATCATGATCATCTCGCTGACCCTGGTCGCGGTATCCGTGGCGGTGGTGTCGGCAGGGCTGTGGCTGATCGGCCTGCCGGTCGCCATCGCGGTGCTGCTCGGCGGACTGTCTGCGGCGACCGATCCCGCCGCCACCCATGATGTGATCACCCAGACCGGCGCCAGGGGACGGTTTGCAGGCAATCTCCTCGGCATCGTCGCCATCGATGATGCCTGGGGCCTGCTGGCCTTCTCCGGAGCCCTCACCATTGCCGGCATGCTGATGGACCAGGACGCGATGGTGGCCATGCTGCATGGCGCGCGTGAGGTAGGCGGTGCAATTGCGCTCGGGCTCGCGATCGGCTTGCCGGCTGCTTTTCTGACCGGACGAATCAAACCCGGCGAACCGACCCTGATCGAGGCCTTGGGGCTTGTTTTCCTGTGTTCCGGTCTTGCCTTGTATTTCGGTTTTTCGTTTCTGCTCACAGGCATGGTCTGTGGCGCCACGATCGTCAATCTCGCCCGCCATCACGAACGGCCCTTCAACGAGATCGAACGGATCGAGTGGCCCTTCATGCTGCTGTTCTTCGTCATGGCCGGCGCATCGCTGGAAACAGCCAACCTGGCTGGAATCGCTTACATGTGCGCGGCTTACTGTGTCTTGCGGGCCTTGGCCCGGCTGCTCGGCGGCTGGATTGGCGGACGTCTGGCCGGGCTGCCGCCAACCGAAAGCCGCCTGACCGGTCTGGGCCTGATGCCGCAGGCGGGCGTGGCCATCGGCATGGCGCTGGTCGCCAGCGAACGTTTCCCCACGATGGCAGAAGATCTGCTCGCTGTCGCAGTCGCAAGCACCATCGCCTTTGAAATCATCGGCCCGTTTCTGACCCAGATCGCCCTACACAGGGCTGCCAATGCAGAAGCAATATCAGACTAATGGCTAAGGTCCGATACTCTCGTTTTCCCCGACGCATTCCGCACAGCACTTGTTTTCGAAGAATTCAAATGACACTATGAAACGTCTGTCGCGTCGAAAGAGTTGAAGTCAACAATTCCGGATCAACCGGAAGCATCACGGAGCCGGCGAAAAAGGACAGGGAACCGCATACATTCCTTGGGAGGAAACATGTCTAATACTCTTAATCGCAGAAGATTCTTGCGTGGCTCCGCTGTTGCTGGCGCCGCAGCTCTGGCTACTCCGGCAATTGCTCAGAACGCACCCACCACAATCAAGATGCAGGCTGCCTGGGGCGGCGGCATCTTCCTCGAGAACGCTCAGTCATTTGCCAGCCGCGTCAACGAAATGTCGGGCGGATCGCTGATGATCGAAGTCCTGTCGGTCGACGCGGTCGTCAAGACCAGTCAGATGCAGGATGCAGTCCACCGCGGCGTGCTCGATGCAGCCCATTACGTGTCGGCCTACTGGTACGGCAAGTCGAAGGCAGCCTCGCTGTTTGGCACCGGCCCCTGCTTCGGCTGGTCGAGCCAGGAAATGCTGGGCTGGATCTATGCCGGCGGCGGCCAGGAGCTGTTCGACGAACTGATGGACAACCTGCGCCTCAACGTCGTGTCCTTCTTCAACTCGCCGATGCCGGCGCAGCCGCTGGGCTGGTTCCAGGAAGAAATCTCCGACGCGAGCCAGATGAACGGCCTGAAGTACCGGACCGTCGGCCTCGCCGCTGACGTTCTGCTCGAAATGGGCATGTCCGTTGTGCAGCTGCCGGGCGGCGAAATCCAGCCGGCGATGAAATCCGGCCTGATCGACGCGGCGGAGTTCAACAACCCGACATCCGACCGCGACTTCGGCATGCAGGACGTGTCCAAGTTCTATCACCTGGCTTCCTATCACCAGAGCCAGGAGTGCTTCGAGGTCACCATCAACAAAGACAAGTTCAACGCGCTGTCGCCCGAGCATCAGGCGATCATCCGCAACGCCTCCATGGCCGAGAACTCCGGCTTCTACTGGGGCAACACCAAGCGCTATGCCGATGACCTCGTCAAGCTGCAGGAGCAGGACGGCGTCAGCGTCTTCCGCACACCAGACAGCGTCATGGCAGCACAGCTTGAAGCATGGGATGTGGTCACCAAGCGGATCGCCGACGAAGACCCGTTCTTCGCCAAGGTGATGGAATCGCAGATGGCCTACGCCAAGAACGTCATGGGCTATCTGAACCTGAACCAGCCCAACTATCAGCAGGCCTACAAGCACTACTTCGGCTGACCGAGGAGTGCAGCAAGCGAATGTTCCGGGGACCCCTGCGGCCCCCGGACGTCGGACGCTCAGGGATGGGCGAAAAACATCCCGGCTATCCTGGAGGGGGTAATTTATGAAATTTGTTTACGCCGTAGAGGGCCTGAGCCTCTGGGTCGGACGGGCATTCGGCTGGTGTATCCTGATCCTCACACTGTCGGTCTCCTACGAGGTATTCGTCCGCTACGTGCTCAATGCGCCGACTGTCTGGGCGTTTGACATGATGATCCAGATGTATGGCGCTCTGTTGTTGATGTGCGGCGCCTATGCGCTGGCTCAGGACACCCATGTCAGGGCCGATGTCGTCTACCGCCTTTTTCCGGTCAGAGTGCAAGCCACCTTGGATTTCGTGCTGTACTTCCTCTTCTTCTTCCCCGGCATCCTTGCACTGGTGTGGTTCGGGTATGAAATCGCCGCCGATAGCTGGCGCTACAAGGAAGTAAGCTTCAACAGCCCCGCGAGTATCCAGATCTATTTCTTCAAGTCACTGATACCGGTCTCGGGCGGGTTGCTCATGCTTCAGGGCTCCGCCGAACTTGTCCGTTGCGTGATCGCAATGCGGACCGGCGTCTGGCCGGAAAGGCTGGAGGATGTGAAGGAAACAGAAGACCTGCTCACCGAGGCGGACATGGACACGATCCGCTCCGTCATTCCGGGCAAATAGCAATTTCGCAAGGCGCTGTGAGAAAGAGTAAGAGATGACAAATCCCGAAGTCGCCCTGCTGATGCTTGGCTTGTTTATCGTGCTGGTCCTGCTGGGTTTCCCGATCGCCTTTACCCTGCTGGCCATGGGTGTCGCCTTTGGCTACTACGCCTATCATCAGGGTCACCCGATCGAGACCTTCACCGACATCTTCAACAACAACATCTTCTATCTGCTCAACCAGAACACCTATTCGGTGATGGAGAACCCGACGCTGGTGGCGATCCCGCTGTTCCTGTTCATGGGATATGTGGTGGAACGCGCCAACATCGTCGACAAGCTGTTCTTCTCGCTCTACATGGCCGCGCGCAACCTGCCAGGCAGCCTGGCGATTGCAGCCCTTCTGACCTGTGCGGTTTTCTCGACCGCATCCGGCATCGTCGGCGCCGTTGTCACCCTCATGGGCCTGCTGGCCTTCCCGGCCATGGCCAACGCCAACTACAACAAGAGCTTCGCTTCGGGCGTGATTTGCGCCGGCGGTACGCTCGGCATCCTGATCCCACCCTCGATCATGCTGATCGTCTACTCGGCGATCGCGGATCTGTCGCCGCTGCGGCTTTACGCGGCTGCGGTGTTTCCGGGCCTGCTGCTTGCGGGCCTCTACATCGTCTATGTCATGGTCCGGGTCTGGATCACCCCCAGCCTGGCGCCTAAGCCGCAGATGGAAGATGTCCCGCCACCGCGCGAAATCTACTGGAACCTGCTCGTCAGCTTCGTGCCGCTGACGGTCCTGATCGCGCTTGTGCTGGGCTCCATTCTCGGCGGGCTCGCGACACCGGCGGAAGCCGCAGCAATGGGCGCCCTGGGCGGCATCATCCTGGCCTTGCTCTACCGCTCGATGTCATGGAAAAAACTCAAGGAAAGTGTATTCCTGACCGCGAAGGCAACGGCCATGGTGTGCTGGCTCTTTGTCGGTTCCTGGACCTTTGCCTCGGTGTTTTCCTATCTCGGCGGTCACGACATCATCGCCCACTGGGTCGGCGGCATGGACCTTGAGCCCTGGCAGTTCCTGATCCTGGCTCAGATCATCATCTTCCTGCTTGGCTGGCCACTTGAATGGTCGGAGATCCTGATCATCTTCGTGCCGATATTCCTGCCGCTGCTCGAGGTGTTCGGGGTCAATCCCTACTTCTTCGCCATGCTGGTGGCGCTCAATCTGCAGACCTCGTTCCTGACCCCGCCCATGGCCATGTCGGCCTACTATCTCAAGGGCGTGCTCAAGAAGCAGATCGAACTCATGGAGATCTTCCGTGGTATCATGCCCTATCTCGGCATCGTGATCCTGACCATGGCGATCATGTACCAGTTCCCAGGTATTGCGCTCTGGTTCCCCGACTATCTCTTCGGGACCTACGTCCCGTGAAGCAGGATCCGGCTTCACTGACAGCCCAGCAGGCCGCCAGCCAGATCCGGCAGGGACTGCTCAGCTCGGTCGATCTGGTCAAGGCTTGCCTTGCCCGGATCGAACAGACCGACGCATCGATCGGGGCCTGGTCTCATCTCGACCCGGAGCAGGCCCTCGACCAGGCTGCCGAACTCGACCGGATCCGGCGCTCGGGTTTCGCCATCGGCACCCTGCACGGTGTGCCTGTCGGCCTGAAGGACATCGTCGATACCGCCGACATGCCGACCGAACGGGGCACCCCGATCTTTGCCGGCAGACAACCCGATGCGGATGCCGCCATCGTTGAACGGCTGCGCGAAGCGGGCGCGGTGATCATGGGAAAGACGGTGACGACGGAACTGGCTTTTCTCAACCCCAGCCACACCCGCAATCCGCACAATCCCGATCGCACGCCCGGCGGCTCGTCCAGCGGTTCCGCCGCCGCCGTTGCAGCCCATCACGTGCCCCTGACCATCGGCACGCAGACCAACGGCTCGGTAATCCGTCCCGCCTCCTTCTGCGGTGTCTACGGCTTCAAGCCGACCAGGGGCGTCATCTCGCGCCGCGGCATCCTGCAAACCTCGGTCTCGCTCGACCAGGTCGGCGTCTTCGCCCGTTCGCTTGGAGATGCCGCCCTGCTTACCGACGTGATCAGCGGCTACGACCAGACCGACCCGGCGAGCTTCCCGAGGCCCCGGCCCGGCATGGCCCAAGGTGCGGCGGAGACGGCCCCTGTGGACCCCGATTTTGCCTTCTTTGACATGCCGTTTCATGACCGCCTCGCCAATGATGCCCGCGAGGGCCTGGAAGCAGGGATCGAAACGCTCGGCGAGCGGGTTTCGAGACTGCAGCCGGCCGACACCATGGCCGGGCTTGTCTCGGTACAGGCCACCATCCACGAATACGAAATCTGCCTGCATCTCGCCGAGAGTTTCGACGCCCACTGGGACCAGGTAAGTCCGCTGCTGCAAACCGTGGTCGAGCGCGGCCACCAGATCAGCAAGGCCCAGTACGAGGACGCGCTGGCGGTCAAGGTGTCGGCGGAAAAGTTCTTCGCTGATTTCTTCGTCGAATTCGACGCCATCATCGCACCGAGTGCCGCCGGCGAAGCGCCGCTTTTGGATCAGGGCACCGGAGACCCGATCTTCTGCACATTGTGGACGCTCGCGGGCCTGCCAACCATCACCCTGCCGCTGCTGGTCGGTGACAATGACCTGCCCATCGGCGTGCAACTGATCGGGCCCGCAGAAAAGGATGACCGGCTTCTCAGAACAGCCGGCTGGCTCCAGAGCAGACTGGCCGAGGAAGCCGCTTGAACGCCGCCAAAGGAGAAAACCATGTCCTACACAGTTAAACTGATAGCCGGCTTCATCGGAACCGCGCTGCTGGTCATCTTCGTGGTCGGCCTGTCGCACAGCATTTCCACCGGATTTGCCGGTTTCTGGGGCGGGTTTCCGTTCATGATGATCATCATCGTCGTGCTGGCGATGGCCATCTACGACTTCTGGGATGAATGCGTGCGCAGGCGCAAACAATGACCAGGCCGAAGCTGTGGATTACCCGCAAGCTGTCCGACGCGACACTCGAGCGGGCGAAACGGGACTACGACACCATCATCAATCTCGACGACGGTCTGAGCACCGACGACGAGATTGTGGCCATGAGCGCCCAGGTCGACGCGATCATCCCCTGCCATTCCGAGCGCTTCAACGCAGATATCGCAGCAAGGCTCGACCCGCGGCTGAAGATCATCGCCAATCATTCCGTCGGCGTTGACCATTGCGATCTGCCCGCCTTGAAAGCCCGCGGCATAGCCGTGACCAACACCCCCGACGTGCTGTCGGACGCCACGGCCGAAATCGCAATGCTGCTGATGCTCGGCGCGGCACGGCACGCCGCCGAGGGGGATCATCTGGTCCGCTCCGGCAAATGGGATTTCTGGAGCCCGTCCTTCATGGTCGGCAAACAGGTGACGGGCGCGCGCCTTGGCATCGTCGGCATGGGGCGCGTTGGCCAGGCCTTCGCCCGCAAGGCCCGCGGCTTCGACATGGAGATCCATTACTACAACCGGACGCGCCTGCCCGCCGATCAGGAATTCGGCGCGACCTATCACAGCTCGATCGACAGCCTTTTGCCGGTGTCCGATTTCCTGTCCCTGCATTGCCCAGCAACGCCTGAGACAACCGGCCTGATGAACGCCGAACGGTTTGCGCAGCTGCCCGAAGGCGCGGTCATCGTCAACACCGCACGCGGCGCGCTGGTCGACGAAGCAGCCCTTCTCGATGCACTCGGCAGTGGCCGCCTTGCCGCTGCGGGACTCGATTGCTTTGTCACCGAGCCCGGCGGAAACCCCGCCTTCGCACCGCACCGGAACATCTTCATGCTGCCCCATATCGGCAGCGCCACGCGGCGCACCCGCGACGCCATGGGCTTCCGGGCGCTCGACAATCTTGACGCTTTCTTCCGCGGCGACCGGCCCGGGGATCTGCTGTAGGCTCTTGCTCGGGGATGGAACCTTCAGCTGGATCCGGTGTTTGAAAGCCAGCCCCGATTGCAACCCGGCTTGCACCTGCAGCTTTTTCAAGGTCAAATCCGCTCATGAGCTACCGCCAACCCAGCTTTACCCTCGGCGTCGAAGAAGAATACCTGCTTGTTGACAGCGAGAGCCTCGACCTCGCCGCAGCACCGGAATCACTGATGCGGGATTGCGCTGCCGAGCTTGGAGACAAGGTCAGCCCTGAGTTCCTGCAATGCCAGATCGAGATCGGCACCGGTATCTGCAGAACCGTCGCCGAGGCCGGCGCTGACCTGGCGCGTTTGCGCACAGTAATCTTAGAAGTCGCCGGCCGGCACGGCCTGGCGCCGCTTGCAGTGTCCTGCCATCCATTTGCCGACTGGCACAAACAGCACTTCACCGACAAGCCGCGATACCGTGCGCTGGAGCGTGATCTTGGCGGCGTCGCTCGCCGCATGCTGATCTGCGGAATGCATGTGCATGTCGGTATCGATGACGACGAGACCCGCATCGATCTTATGGCGCAGTTTCCCTATTTCCTGCCGCATCTTCTCGCCCTGTCGACCTCATCGCCCTACTGGAAAGGCGACGACACCGGGCTCAACGCCTACAGGCTGACGGTCTTCGACAACATGCCGAGAACAGGCTTGCCGCCGCGGTTCTCGTCCTGGTCCGAATATCAACGCTCGGTCCAGGTCATCATCGACAGCGGCCTGATCGAGGACAGTTCCAAGATCTGGTGGGATCTGCGCCCGTCTTCCCGCTTCCCGACCCTGGAGTCGCGCATTTGCGATGTCTCGCCGAGGCTGGACGATGCGCTTGCCATTGTTGCGCTGACCCAGTCCATCATGCACATGCTTTGGCGGCTGCGACTGAGCAACCAGCGCTGGCGCATCTATGACCGGTTCCTGGTCGGCGAGAACCGCTGGCGCGCCCAGCGCTACGGTGTCTCGAAAGGAATGATCGATTTCGCACGCGGCGAGGTGGTTGTCTTTGCCGATCTTCTCGAGGAGATCATCGGGATGGTGCGCGAAGACGCTGAGGCGCTTGGCTGCTGGGACGAGGTCCAGGCCACCCGGCGGATCGTGGAGCATGGCACAAGCGCCGACCGGCAACGCACGGTCCACGAAACCGCTATTGCCGGCGGCGCCAGCACCCTGGAAGCCCACAAGGAAGTGGTCCGCTCCCTGATTGCGGAATTCACCGAGGGGCTCGAAAAACACGCCGTCCCTGCGGAGAGCCAGCCACCGGCCTGACTCTCACGCCATCAGCACACGGATGAAGTCTTGCATGTGTACGCCGCATCTCCGGTCGGAAGCGCGGCGCTGCAGGACTTGGACGCGCATCAGTGCGCCGCGCTTGCGCCGTCCGGTACGGTTTCGCCGGCCTTGGCATCGGGGTCGCCTTCGCGCTTGACCCGGAACACCGCCAGATACAGGGCGGGGGCGAAGAACAGCGTGATGACCGTGCCCGCAATGATCCCGCCCATCATCGCGTAGGCCATCGGCCCCCAGAAGATCTGTCGCGAAATCGGGATCAGGGCCAGGCTGGCGGCGGCTGCCGTCAGCAGGATCGGCCGCGCCCGCGCATCGGATGCATTGAACACCGCATCCCATGCCGACTGCCCCTTGCCGCGAAGCACTTCGATCTCGTCGATCAGGATGATCGAGTTGCGGATCAGGATCCCGATCAGCGCCAACACCCCGAGGATCGCCACGAAGCCCAGCGGCGCGCCCGAGGGGACCAGCGCGGCGACGACGCCGATAAGCCCCAGCGGCGCCACGCAGATGACGACGAATGCCAGCCTGAAACTCTGAACCTGGATCATGATCAGCATCAGCATGGCCAGGATCATGACTGGCGCAACCGCAACAATCGGCTCCTGGCTCTTGGCGCTTTCAGCCACAGAGCCACCGACCTCAACGGCATATCCAAGCGGAAGCGCGGCGTCGAACGCCTCGATCTTGTCATTGAGCGCCGCCACGATGGTCGCGGGCTGGTCCTTGGAAGCAATCGCAGCCTTTATGGTAACAGTTGGCGCCCGGCCGCGCTGATGGATCACCGGCGGCTCCGTCTCATAGCTGAAGGTTGCAACCGCTCGCAGCGGGATGGTGACGGACCCTGCCGCCGACAGCTGTAGATCCGCAAGCGCCTCGACCGATTGACGCGAGGCTGCATCGCCTCGTGCAACGATATCCACCAGGTAGGCCGCATCACGCAATTGCGTCACCGACGCACCGTCATAGATCGCGTTCAGGGCCGAGGCGATATCGCGTGGCGTGATCCCCAGCTGGCGCGCCTTGTCCTGCAGAATGTCGACCCGCACCACGCGCACCGGTTCATTCCAGTCCATCACGATCCCTTCAAGCCTGTCATCGGTTGCCACCACAGCGGTCAGGTCGCGGGCGTAATCGCGCAAGGTTTCGATGTCCGGCCCGGAGATACGGTACTGCACCGGACGGCCGACCGGAGGTCCGATTTCCAGCAGCTTGACGAAGATGTCGACACCGGGAAATTCATCGGCAGCAACCTGCTTCAGCTCGGCCCGCAACGCGTCGCGCGCCTCCACGGAAGGTGTCTGGATCACGATCTGCCCGATATTGGGGCCCGGAGTTGTCACGTCATAGGCAAGCAGGAAGCGCGGCGCGCCCTGTCCGACATAGGTCGACCAGAACAGCACCTTGTCATTGTCCGCCAGCAGGCTTTCCATCCGCGCCATCTCGTGGGATGTCTGCGAGATCGAGGCATTCTGCGGCAGGGTGAAGTCGAGGATCAGCTCCGGCCGGTCGGAATTCGGGAAGAACTGCTGCTCGACGAACCGCATGCTGAAGACCGAAAAGGCAAAGACAGCCAGCGTCAGCCCGATGGTGATCCAGCGATGGTTCATGCTGGCCCTGAGCACGACATGGAAGGCCCGCGAGACGCGCCCGGGCTCGCCACTGTGATGCTTCAGCTTGGCAGGCAGGAACGTCACGCCCAGAAGCGGCGCAAACAGCACGGCGACAACCCAGGAAACCGTCAGCGAGACCGCGATCACCACGAACAGAGAGAACGTGAATTCGCCGGCCGCCGAAGTGTTGAGCCCGATCGGAATGAAGCCTGCCACCGTCACGAGTGTCCCCGTCAGCATCGGAAACGCAATGGAAGTCCAGGCGTAGGAGGCCGACTTTGTCAGCGATTCTCCCCGCTCCAGCCGCGTGATCATGGTTTCAATCGCGATCATGGCATCATCGACGAGAAGCCCGAGCGCAATGATCAGCGCGCCCAGCGAGATCCGTTGCAGGGTGAACCCGGTATAGGCCATCACCACGAAGGTGATCGCCAGCACCAGCGGGATCGTCATCGCAACAACCAGTCCGGCCCGCAGCCCGAGCGAAATGAAGCTGACTGCCAGAACGATTATGATCGCTTCCACCAGCGCCTGCAGAAAATGCCCGACGGCTTCCTCCACCACATGCGGCTGATCCGCCACCTGGTGAATATCGACCCCGATCGGCAGCTCTGCCTGCGCCTTGGCAATGACGGTATCGAGCTCTTCGCCAAAATCGATGATGTTGGCGCCCTTGCGCATGCCCACGGCCAGACCGATCGCCTCCTGCCCCTTGTAGCGGAACAGCGCCGTCGCCGGATCCTCGTAGGATCGGCGGATGTCGGCCACATCGGTCAGCCGGAAGAACCGGTCCCCGACGCGCAGATTGATGTCTTCAAGGCTTTCGGCGCCGGAGAACTGGCCGCCGATCCGCACCAGCACCCGTTCCGGCCCGGCATCGATTACGCCTGACGGCAGGATCGCGTTCTGCGCGGACAGCGTCGCCTGAACTGCCTCCTGGTTCAGGCCCATCGCGGCAAGACGCTCTGTCGAGAACTCGATATAGATCACCTCGTCGCGGGTGCCGAAGAGTTCCACCTTGCCGGCATCGGGCAGGGCCTGCACCGAGCGGCGAACGATCTCGGCGTAATCGCGCACTTCGCGTGGCGAAAAGCCGTCATAGGTGAAGGCGTACAGGTTGCCGAACACATCGCCGAAGCTGTCATTGAAACTGAACCCCGCAAATTCGGCCGGAAACTCTCCGCGGATATCCGACATCATGTTGCGGACGCGCTGCCAGATTTCCGGCAGGTCCTTTGCCGATGTGCTTGCCAGGAGCTCGACATAGACGATGCTCTGCCCCGGTCGCGTAACCGATCGGGTGAAGTCGAGTTCGTCCAGATCCTCGAGTTTCTTTTCGATCCGGTCCGTTACCTGCGTCAGGGTCTCGCGCGTGTCGGCGCCGGGCAGTGCCGCCGATATGATCATCGTCTTGATCGCGAAGTTCGGATCTTCCTCACGCCCGATCGACATGTAGGAGATGATCCCGGCAACCACCGAAACGATCATCAGGAACCAGACAAACGAGCGGTGCTGCAGCGCCCAGTCGGAGAGGTTGAATTTTTTCATTCCGACACACGCGGGCCGACGGCCTGCCCTTCTTCAAGTGAATGGATGCCTTTGACGACAACTTCATCTCCGGCGGAAAGACCGGAACTGACGATGATGAAATCACCAGATGCGCCCGAGACCTCCACCGGCCTCAAGGAAACCGCATTGCTGGTGCGGTCGACCACCCAGACGCCGGACGGTTCCAGCAAGGCCGAGCGGGGAAGGATGATATCCGCCTGCTTGCCCATGGCGGGCGAGACCTTGACCAGCGAACCGAGCCGGAATGCCTGCGGCGCATCCTCGATGCTCAGATGCAGCCGGTAAGTCCGGGTGGCTTTTTCAGCCACCGGGTCCACGCGGGTCAGCACTGCGTCTGTTTTTATGGTTTCGCTCACCAGCAGGCTGGCAACAAACTGGTCACCACGCTTTTGCAGCCCAGCCTCCGCCTCGGAGACATCAATGACGATTTCACGTTTACCGATCGCGGCAAGTTGCAAGACCGTCTGGCCTTCAGACAGCGCCGCTCCGGGTTCTGCATACGTATTGGTGACAACGCCGTCATAGGGAGCAGTCAGAATGGCAAGGTTCTTCACATCCTGCGCCCGGGCCTGCGAGGCCTTGGCCTGATCCAGCCGCGCCTGCGCCGAAATCAGGGCCCGCTCGGCGTCCTCAAGCCGCGTCGCACTGTCAACGCCGCGTTCGGCCAGTGTCCTGGCCCGTTCGCGCGCATCGGTGGCGGAACGCAACTGCGCCTCGGCCACGGATACGCCGGCGTCCGCTGTGCGCAGGTCGGAATCGAGATCCGTCGTATCGAGAGCTGCAAGCACGTCGCCCTTGTTGACCAGATCACCGGTGCTGACAGGACGGGTGGCAACCGTGCCGCTCATCGGAAAACCAAGCGCGGTTTCAGTCTTCGCCACCACCGTGCCGGTGTAGCTGAGCGAAATGCCGGCTTGCGGGTCGACGATCAGCGAGACCACGGGACGCGCTTGCTGTTCGGTCGGAAGTGCCGCGTCTTCGGCGCTGGCCGGCAAGCTCAGGAGGAGTCCAAGAAGAAGGATCGGAAATCTCATTGGCTGTCTCCCGCGCGGCGGACGAGACGGCCCGGATAAAGCAATTGCGCGCCCTTGCCGACGATCCAGTCGCCGTCTTCGACGCCGTTCCGGATCAGGATGCGGCCGGTCTCATACCGGTCGATTGTAACCGGATGCAGCGACACCTGCATGGTTGCCCTGTCGACCTGCCAAACCGCCGGGCCATCCGCAGTGGCGCTGATGACCGAAAACGGGAGACTGATCTGCTCCGGTGACGTCTCGGTAACGGATCCCCGCACCGGGTCGCCGTAGCCAAGACCGGCCGGCGGGTTGATCACATCCACGGTCGCTGCAACCGTTCCGGTCCGCTCATCGATCAACGGCGAAATCTCGCCGATCCGGCCTTCAAACTCCTCTTGCGGCCTGGAAAGCCGCGACAGGATGATGTTGGAGTTCGGCGCCTCACGGATCATCATCACTTCGGGAACCTCGAAGACCGCTTCGAATCCCTTGTCCAGCGCCAGTTCCATGGCCGTCTGGGCGGGCGCGATAATCTGGCCAGGCTCGATGTTCCGGGCGGTGACTGTGGAGGCGAAAGGAGCACGCAGGACAGTATCGGAAAGCGCTTTGGTTGCGCGCTCCAGATCCGCCTCCGCCTGTTCCAGTGCCCCTTCCGCGGTTCGCAATGCATCAAACGCTGCATCGCGGGCAGCTCGTGTCGTGGCGCCGCTGGTCAGAAGCTGTTCGGCACGGTCGAGATCCTCAACCGCCTGCCGGTGGTCGGCTTTTGCGGTGGTCAGGCCGGCTTCCGCGGTCCGGACCGCCAGTTCCTGTTGAATGGAATCGAGCCGTGCCAGGGGTTCGTCCTTTTCAACCTTGGCACCGAGTTCGACCATGACCTCGGTGATCCGGCCCCCGATGGGAAACGCCGCCATGAGTGTTTCCTTGGGCCGGATTTCACCGGTCAGCGAAAGCGTCTGCTGTTCCGCTTTCCGTTCGGCGACCACGATCTCCACCGTTAGGGGAGACTCGCCATGCACCTGTGCGATGCTGAGGGCGCTCAGAATGGCAGCCCATACGATAATTGATCGTTTCAAGACGTGATCCAGTCTTTCAAAGAAACCAAGGTTGGTCAGACAGGCATTTTGGAAAATCGATGCCAGACAAAACCCCGGTTTGCAACGAAATCAGGGCGTTTTGAGCCTGCATCAGCGTTCACATTTTCTTGTGCATCGCGTCATCGCCCCCACCAAATTGTTGACGATGCAGAACCTTTGCTCGCCAGCACCGGCCAAGGTTGCGTGAACAAATTCCATTCACTTCAGCGAATAAGGGAGCAGGACTGGAGATCTGATTAACAACATCCCCGCAGGATTGCAGTGGTTTCAAATAGCCTGCGCTTCTATTAACATCAGATAATATTCGACGTGGTCCGTGTGGATCAAGACCGGAGCACTGGCCCACCATGAACCTGGACAGCCTATCCAAAGCAAGCCGGAGTCTACCCATGAAATTCGCAAGGTTGTTTCTGATCACTCTGGCAATGTCGGTTGGAGCGACCGCTGCTGCTCTGGCCGACAGGCTCACGATCGCCACAGTCAACAATGGCGACATGATCCGGATGCAGAAACTCTCCACCTATTTCACTGCGGAAAATCCGGAGATCGAGTTGCAATGGGTAACCCTTGATGAGAACGCGCTACGGCGGCAGGTTACCAACGACATTGCCACGGGAAGCGGCCATTACGACATCATGACCATCGGCACCTACGAAGTTCCGATCTGGGGCCGGCGGGGCTGGCTGGCGCCGCTTGACGATCTTCCGGCCTCCTACGATGCCGAAGATCTTCTTCCCGCAATCCGTGACGGATTGAGCGTGGATGGCAAGCTCTACGCAGCACCGTTCTACGGTGAATCATCGATGGTGATGTACCGCACCGACTTGATGGAAAAGGCCGGCCTGATCATGCCGGAAGCGCCAGACTGGCAGTTCATTCGCAAGGCCGCCCTCGCCCTGACTGACCGGGACGCCGGCATCAACGGAATATGTCTTCGAGGCAAGGCTGGCTGGGGCGAGAACGTGGCGTTCCTGACCGCGGCCTCCAATTCGTTTGGCGCAAAATGGTTCGACATGGCCTGGCGGCCACAGTTCGACAGCCCGGAATGGAAGGAGACGCTTTCGTACTACATTGAATTGCTCAATGAATCCGGCCCCCCGGATGCAGCACAGAACGGTTTCAATGAAAATCTGGCCTTGTTTCAAAGTGGCAAGTGCGGAATCTGGATCGACGCAACCGTCGCTGCATCCTTTGTCACCAATCCAGCGACGTCCCAGGTCGCCGGCAAGGTTGGCTTCGCTCTTGCGCCCGACCATGGCTTGGGCAAACGCAGCAACTGGTTGTGGGCTTGGGCCTTGGCCATACCGATCAGCACGCCGAACACCGACGCCGCCAAGAAGTTCATAGAATGGGCCACCTCGAAGGACTACCAAGCGCTCGTCGCAGAGAAGGAGGGGTGGGCCAACGTCCCGCCAGGAACACGCACTTCGCTTTATGAAAACGCTGAATACGCCAAGCTTGCCTTTGCCAAGATGACCCTCGACAGCATCACCGGGGCCGATCCGCTCGACCCCACGATAGACGAGGTCCCGTATGTCGGCATCCAGTTTGTCTCCATTCCCGAGTTTCAGCGCATCGCCACCGCCGTCGGCCAGCAATTCTCGGCAGCCCTTGCCGGCCGGATATCGATTGACGACGCATTGGGAAATGCCCAGGCCCTGACAACCAGAGAGATGAAGCGAACCGGCTACAACTGACAGATCGCAGCCGTCAAACCTTCACGGGTCCAACCGGACTCTGGCCGAGCGCGCAGGCTGGTCAGCAAGAGGCAAGGCTTGCATGCGCATGCGCCATTCGCCGCATGGAAAACGTAACTCTTCTCCATGGGCTTTCGCAGTTGCGGCGTCCTTCCTGCACCCGGAAAAGCAGCTGTTTAGCCTGGGCGTGGATGGCTATTCGCATGCGCCAGATTCATATGCTCAGTGCGGGTAGACAGCTGCGCCAGTATCTGCAAACATCAGATACGTTGACGTGACGACACGAAAACAATCGGCAACCGGCAAATCAATTGCCGGACCGTCTATAAGGGGAAGGGCGCAACAGCCCGCAGCAATTAGGAGCGTGTTTTGGTATCAACCAACACGGATGACGGCTTCGTCGTGTTCGACGGCGTCCAGAAGAGCTATGACGGTGAAAACCTCGTTGTAAAAGACCTCAATCTTTCCATTGCCCGGGGCGAGTTCCTCACGATGCTTGGCCCGTCGGGATCCGGCAAGACCACCTGCCTGATGATGCTGGCTGGCTTCGAGACCGCCACCAACGGCGCCATCAGGCTTGGCGGCAAGGAGATCAACAACATCCCTCCGCACAAGCGCGGCATCGGCATGGTGTTCCAGAACTACGCCCTGTTCCCGCACATGACGGTGGCAGAAAACCTCTCCTTCCCGCTGGAAGTGCGCAAGATCGGCAAAGCCGAGCGCGAGGCCAAGGTTCAGCGCGCGCTAGACATGGTGCAGATGGGTGATTTCGGCGGCCGCCGGCCGGCGCAGTTGTCCGGCGGACAGCAGCAGCGCATCGCTCTGGCGCGGGCATTGGTGTTCGAAGCCGAACTGGTCTTGATGGATGAACCGCTTGGCGCACTCGACAAGCAATTGCGCGAGCACATGCAGTTCGAGATCAAGCACATTGCCGACAATCTCGGCATCACTGTGGTCTATGTCACCCATGACCAGACCGAAGCGCTGACCATGTCGGACCGCGTCGCCGTGTTTGAAGATGGCCGCATCCAGCAGCTCGCACCGCCGGATGAACTCTACGAGCAGCCCAAGAACAGTTTCGTTGCCCAGTTTATCGGCGAGAACAACACGCTGATGGGCAAGGTCGAGAAGATTGACAAGGACCTTGCTGTCGTTCGTCTCGACAATGGCGACCTGATCGACACCGTTCCTGTCAATGTCAGCAGTGTCGGCGACAGAACCCTCGTTTCAATTCGGCCCGAACGGGTCGAGTTCAACCGTGAACGTCTGCTACCGGACGCTCACACGCTCAAGGCCGAAGTGCTGGAGTTCATCTATATGGGTGACATCTACCGCACGCGGCTGCGGGTCGCGGGTAAGGACGATTTCATCGTCAAGACCCGTAATGCACCCGACCAGCGCCGGCTCAAGCCCGGCGAAGTGATCGAGATCGGCTGGCGTCCCCAGGACTGCCGGGCACTCGACGCCTAAACACTAGACCATACCCCCAGCGATGGCCCGATCCATGGGGGGAACCATAAACGGGTATCCTAACAAGGAGAACAGACATGAAATCCAAACTCGCAACACTGATGTGCGGAGCCGCACTTGCGGTGACCGGCGTCCATGCCCAGGCAGCCGACATGGCGGATTCGATGACCATCGTCAGCTGGGGCGGTGCCTACCAGAAGAGCCAGATCAATGCCTATGCCGAGCCCTACAAGGCAGAGCATCCCGACGTTGAAGTGATCTGGGACGAGAGCTCCAACGAGGCCGTGGCCAAGCTGCGCGCCATGAACGAAGCAGGCAACATCACCTGGGACCTGGTCGATGTTGTTGCCGCCGACGCCATTCGCCTTTGCGACGAAGGCCTTGCCATGGAATACGATCCCGACGAGCTGCTGGCCGCCGGCGATGACGGCTCCTCGGCATCCGATGACTTCGGCGATCTGATCGTCAGCGACTGCTTCATCCCGCAGATCGTCTATTCCACAACCTTCGGCTATCGCACCGATATGGTCGGCGACACACCGCCCACCAATATCTGCGATGTCTTCGACCTTGAGGCCTATCCCGGCAAGCGTTCGCTCGAAAAGCGTCCGATCAACAACATGGAATGGGCTCTGCTTTGCGACGGTGTCGCCAAGGAAGACGTCTATGACGTTCTCGAAACCGAAGAAGGCCAGGCTCAGGCACTCGCCAAGCTCGACACCATCAAGGATCAGGTTGTCTGGTGGTCTGCAGGCGCTGATACGCCGCAGCTGCTCGCCGACGGCGAAGTCGTCATGGGCTCGACCTACAACGGCCGTCTCTTCAGCCTGATCGAAGAACAGGATCAGCCTGTCGCCATGCTCTGGGACGCCCAGGTGTTCGACCTTGACGGCTGGATCATCCCGGCCGGTCTTCCCGAAGACCGCCTCGCTCGGGTCAAGGACTTCGTGAAGTTCGCCACCGACACGCAGCGTCTTGCCGACCAGGCCAAGTACATCTCCTACGGTCCGGCACGCAAGTCGTCGGCTCCGCTGGTTGGCCAGCATGCCGACCTCGGCATCGACATGGCTCCGCATATGCCGACGGATCCGAACAACTCGAAGAACACCTTCCTGTACAACTACACATGGTGGGCTGATTACCGCGATGACCTGGATGCAAAATTCCAGGCCTGGCTCGCACAGTAATCGACGAGAAAGATCGGAAGGGGCCGCCAGCCGGCCCCTTCCGCCCCAAGCATGCAGCATGATTTGACGCGATAGCAGGACGGAGCCGGCCCATGACCGATGCCACCAACAGCCCTTCAACTGGCCCCATGCTTTCCGCTGACGGCACACCGTTGAAGAAAAGCCTGCAGATTGCGCTTCGCCGCCAGAAACTGCGGGCCCTGATGCTGGTCGCGCCCCTCCTGCTGTTCGTTCTGATAAGTTTCATTGCGCCGATCGCGGACATGCTGTTCCGCTCGGTCGAAAACGACATCGTCTCGGAAACCATTCCACGCACCGTCATCGCCCTTGAGCAGTGGGACTACGAAGACGGGGGCGCCGCCGCGCCAGGCGACGATGTTTATGCCGCGCTCTATGTGGACCTGTCCGAGGCGGAAGAGTTCAAAACCCACACACGTCTCGGATCCCGGCTCAATTACGAGACCACCGGCATGTCGTCCCTGCTGCGCAAGACCGGACGCGGCATCGGCCGGATGGACACGGACGAATATACCAAGCAGTTCGAGGCTCTCGACCCGAAATGGGAAGACCCAGCCGACTGGGTGGCAATGATGCAGGCGCCGGGCGTGGCCGAGATTCTGCCCGAAACCGCCTCCGCCTGGCAGTCCTGGCAGCGTATCGTCGCCAACAAGAACGATGTCCTGTCGGAAGAACAGCCCGAAGATTTCATCTACACAATGCTCTATCGCGACCTGATCGCGCAGCCCGCCTCCGCCGTCGCCGCCTATACAGGGCCCGGTGCTGCGATGCTGCAAACGGCGGACAGCGCGGTCGACGGATTCGAGCCCATTTCGCTGCGCGAACAGTTTCTCGACATCGACAAGGACTGGGCCGACGCGCAGATCTGGGGCACCATAAAGGCGTTCTCCTCACCCTATACCGCGGGCTACTTCCTCTCCTCCGTCGATCTCCAGCTGACGCCGGCAGGCATCGAGCAGCAACCCGAAAACCAGCAGATCTACATGATGCTGTTCGGCCGCACCATGTTCATGAGCATGGTCATCATGGGCTCGTGTATCCTGCTCGGCTATCCGATCGCCTATCTTCTGTCCAACCTGCCGCTGAGGACTTCCAACCTGCTGCTTATCCTCGTGCTGCTGCCGTTCTGGACGTCACTGCTGGTGCGGACTTCAGCCTGGAAGGTGCTGCTGCAGCAACAGGGCGTCATCAATGACATCCTGGTCTGGCTCGGCCTCGTCGCCGACGGGGACCGGCTGGTGATGATCAACAACCAGTTCGGCACCATCGTCGCCATGACACATATCCTGCTGCCATTCATGATCCTGCCGCTCTATTCGGTGATGAAAACCATTCCGCCGAGCTATGTGCGGGCGGCAAAATCCCTCGGCGCCACCAACTGGACCGCATTCTGGCGGGTATATTTCCCGCAATCCGTGCCCGGCATCGGCGCCGGATCGATCCTCGTCTTCATCCTGTCCATCGGTTACTACATCACGCCTGAGCTGGTGGGTGGCACGACGGGCACCTTCATTTCCAACCGGATCGCCTACCACATTTCGTCTTCGCTCAACTGGGGCCTCGCGGCTGCGCTGGGGACGATCCTGTTGGCGGTCGTGCTGGTGCTCTACTGGGTCTACGACCGGATCGTGGGCATCGACAATGTGAGCCTGGGATAGAACAATGAGCAAATACACCAAGCCTGCAGTCGATCTTGTCCGCTTTGTCCTGCCGCTGATGGCGCTTGCCGGCGCCATCATGGGTTTTCTCGTCGGCACGGCCAATGGCACCGCGCTTCTGGGCACCGTGCTCGGGGCTGTCTGCGGCGTAGCCCTTGCCTGGGTTCTCGCAAGCTTCATCCCGTCCAAACGCGCCGGCATCCTGGCCGCCACCGTGGTCTTTGCGCTCGGTGGCCTGCTGATCGCAGGCCCCGCCGGGATCGTCGGCGGCATGATCGTCGGCTTCGTTCTGTCCTGGCTGTCCTACTGGCTCTCCACCGGCGGCTACCGCTCCGGAACGCCAATCTACGCCACCCCGGGTCAGGTGCTCTGGCACAACACTTTCAAGTTCATCTGCGGGGCGATCTTCTTTTTCCTCATCGCGCCCATTCTCACGATCATTCCGCTGAGCTTCAACGCCGAGAACTTCTTTACCTTCACCCCGGCGATGCTGTCATTCGATCCGGAAGGCTATTCGTTCAAACATTATCGGGATTTCTTCACCAATCCGGACTGGCAGCAGGCGCTGAAGAACTCGGTGCAGATTGCGCCCGCCGCGACGCTGCTTTCGGTTTCGCTGGGTACGCTGGCTGCAATCGGCCTGTCGCAACCGCATGTGCCGTTCCGGCGGGCAATCATGGCGATCCTGATCTCGCCGATGATCGTGCCGCTGATCATCTCCGCGGCCGGCATGTATTTCTTCTATTCCCGCATCGGCCTGCAGGGGACTTATGTCGGCGTTGTGCTTGCGCACGCAGCCCTTGGCATTCCCTTTGTCATCATCACCGTGACGGCGACACTCGTGGGTTTCGACAAGTCACTGACCCGGGCAGCAGCCAATATGGGCGCCAACCCCGTCACGACGTTTTTCCGGGTGCAGATGCCTCTGATCCTTCCCGGCGTGATTTCCGGCGGCCTGTTTGCCTTCATCACCTCGTTTGACGAGGTGGTGGTTGTTCTCTTCGTCGGCTCGGCAGGCCAGAAAACTCTGCCCTGGCAGATGTTTACCGGGCTTCGCGAACAGATCAGCCCGACCATCCTGGCTGTCGCTACGCTTCTTGTCGGCGTGTCGATGCTGCTTCTGACCACGCTCGAATTGCTGCGTCGCCGTTCCGAACGCTTGCGGGGCATGTCGCCAGGCTGATGGCGAACGGCTCCCCGGCCTGAAACGGACGTCGCGAACCGACAAACCCATGTCAATTCCAGCTTCGGCTTCGGCGCCTCTATCGACTATACAGTAAGAGCCGGTTTCACTTCCCGGCCAGGCCAACGTCCGCGGCAATAGGGTCGCGGGCCATCAGGCCCAATTGAAGCGATCCTCATCATGACAAATCTCACCAGCACCGACGACATGCTGCACGTCTTCCAATGGAAGAACGGAGACAAGGAATACTCGCCATTCTCGGCGTCAGAAATGGACCGGCGCCAGAATGCCATGCGTACCCATCTTGCAGCCAAAGCCATAGATGCGGCGGTTTTCACCTCCTATCACGGCATCTGCTACTACTCGGGCTTCCTCTACTGCTACTTCGGCCGCAAATACGGCTTCGTGCTCACCCAGGACAACGCCACAACCGTCTCTGCCGGGATCGATGGCGGCCAGCCCTGGCGGCGCAGCCACGGCGACAACATCATCTATTCCGACTGGCGCCGCGACAATTTCTTCACCGCGCTGAAATCGCTCATCCCGGCAGGCGCCCGCCGCGTCGGCATCGAGTTCGACCATGTCTCGCTCGAGTTTCGCAAACTGCTCGGCGATGCTTTCCCGGGCATTGAATTTGTCGATGTTGCAGAAGCCTCGATGTGGATGCGGACGATGAAATCCACCGAGGAGCATGCGCTCATCCGCGAAGGCACACGCATCTGCAATGTCGGCGCCCGTGCGGTGATGGAGGCCATCGCCGAAGGCGTGCCGGAATACGAAGTGGCGCTTGCCTCTACCCAGGCCATGGTGCGCGAGATCGGCAAGAGCTTTCCCTTTGTCGAGCTGATGGACACCTGGACCTGGTTCCAGTCAGGCATCATGACCGACGGGGCGCACAATCCGGTCACCAACAAGAAGATCGCCCGTGGCGATATTCTTTCCCTCAACTGCTTCCCGATGATCTTCGGTTACTACACCGCCATCGAGCGTACCCTGTTTTGCGAGGAAGCCTCCGATGCACATCTGGATTTGTGGCAGAAAAACTGCGCGGTGATGAAGGCCGGCTCCGACATGATCGGCCCGGGCAGGAAATGCTCGGACATCGCGCTGGCGCTCAACGACATGTACCGCGGCTGGGACCTTCTGAAATACCGGTCCTTCGGCTACGGCCACTCCTTCGGCGTTCTCTCGCATTATTACGGCCGGGAGGCCGGGGTGGAGCTGCGCGAGGATGTCGACACGGTGCTTGAGCCGGGCATGGTCGTCTCGATGGAGCCGATGATCATGATCCCGGAAGGGATGCCGGGCGCCGGCGGATACCGCGAGCATGACATCTTCATCGTCACCGAGACCGGGGCCGAAAACATCACCAACTTCCCGTATGGCCCGGAAGAAATGATCATCCGGCGCTAACCACCCAAGCCGACACATGAAGCCACCCCCGGGGTGGCTTCATTCACCCGTTTCAGGTTCGTCTGCTGTCGCCGCAGATCCGCCGATGATCAGGCGTGTGCCCGCCTCCTCCAGCATTGCTGCGATTTCGGGCGAGACGGCTTCATCCGTCACCACGTGACCGATGGCCTCAAACTCCGCCACCTGCACCAGCCCGCGGCGACCGAACTTGGTGTGATCCGTCACCACATAGCTCTGAGCGCCGCGCGACAGCATCATCCGGGCAAACTCGGCTTCCTCCAGATCGAAATCCATCACCCCTGCCCCGGCATCGATGGCACCGGCGGAAATGATCGCGTGGGTGACCGAGAACTTGGCAATGAACTCGATCGCCGACACTCCGAAAGCTGCGCCGGAATCGCTTCTGAGCTCGCCACCAGCCATGTAGACCTTGTTGCCGTTCACCGTCGCCAGTGTCCGGGCAATGTCGGAGGAATTGGTCACCACCGTGAGCCGGCGATGACCGAGCAGCTCGCGCGCCACGAAGCTGGTTGTGGTGCCCGTGTCGAGCATCACGGAATCGCCATCATGGATCAGCTGTGCCATCTCGCGCGCGATCCGCCGCTTGGCCTCGGCATTCTCGCGCATGCGCCGCTGGAACGGCGCTTCCCCCACCTGGCCGGCGAGCCCCACCGCACCGTGGATCTTGAGCACCGACCCGTTTTCCGTCAGCGGCCGGACATCACGCCGCACGGTCTCGAGCGAAACCCCGAGCCGGGCGGCGAGTCCGGAAATCGTCACCGTGCCTTCATCAGCCAGTATCCGCATGATTTCCGTATGACGTTTGGACAGCATCGAAAGCGCCTTGTTGCTCTGCTTGTTTTTTATGCGATCACCGCCTGCCAATCAATCAAAACCAAACTATCCGGGCATCAAAGCAATAAAATGCCACAGAATTGATTGACAAGGTCGGAACCGTGGTGTGGGATCAAGAGGTTAACAAGTCGCGCACGGGTGCGCTGCCGACTGGCCTTTTGGGCTGTCTGTGAAAGCGCCGGAATGTGGGACACAACAGGGTGAACAGGAGGCTCGACATGCATTCAGCCAATCTCTTTTCCGGCCGCACTTTCAGGCAATTGACCGCAGCACTCGTCATTTCGAGCGCTTCGTGCATGGCGCTGACAGCTCCGGCGGCAGCACAGGAATCAACAGACCCGATCAAACTGACGCTCCACGACTGGACCGGTCAGCTGATCACCACCGAGATCATGGGCGAAGTGCTCAAAAAGGCCGGCTACTCGATCGAATATGTCCAGGCCGATTATCTGGCCCAGTTCGCAGGGCTTGAATCCGGCGATCTCCATGTCGCCATGGAAATGTGGGAAACCACCGGCCGCGAAGCCATGGACGCTGCCACGGCAACCGGCAAGGTCGAGAATTTCGGCCCCACCGGCATGAAGGCCAAGGAAGAGTGGTGGTACCCCTCCTACATGACCGAGCAATGCCCGGGCCTGCCAAACTGGGAAGCACTCAAGGATGAAGCCTGCGCCGAAGCCTTCTCGACAGCGGAAACCGCACCCAAAGGCCGCTATCTCGGTGGCCCGGTGACCTGGGGCGGCTTTGATGACGAACGCGTCGAAGCGCTCGACCTGCCGTTCGAAGTTATCCACGCCGGCACGGATGCAGCCCTCTTTGCCGAACTCGAAAGCGCCTATCAGCGCAAGGCGCCGATCATGCTGTGGATCTACGCCCCGCACTGGGCCCCGGCCAAATATGACGGCGCCTGGGTCGAATTCCCGGAATATTCTTCCGAGTGCTACAATGACGCTTCTACCGGCATCAATCCGGACATGGCCTATGACTGCGGAAAGCCGTTTGGCGAGATCTGGAAAGTCGGCTGGGCCGGCGTGAAGGACAAGTGGCCCGGCGCCTATGACGCGATCAAGGCCTTTACCATCGACAATGACGAGATGGGCAAGATGATCACCGAGGTCGATCTCGACGGCAAGACCGTCTCCGCCGTTGTCACCGACTGGATGGCGGCCAACGAAGACCGCTGGTCCGGCTGGATCAAGAAGTAATCCAGCCACTGGCAGGCTCCCTGTCTGTGAAAACATCGCAACCGGGTCCTCGGGTCCGGTTGCAGGATCGAGGACCGAGTTCCTGAACTGCCCTCCATCCCGAACGACCTTCACCCAGTCCCGACCGAGTTATCCATGACCACTCCCGAAGCCAAGCTCGTCTGCCGCAATGTCTGGAAACTTTTCGGCGCCGAGGCCGAAGAATTTCTGGCCAGCCACGACGGGCACCCGGACCCGGATGCAATCGCCGAGGCCGGGCTTGTCGGCGCCGTACGGCAGGTCGATCTCGATGTGCACGAGGGCGAGATCTTCGTCATCATGGGGCTGTCAGGGTCCGGCAAATCCACCCTTGTCCGGCTGATGTCCCGGCTTATCGAACCCACCGGCGGCGACGTGTTGTTCAAGGGCGAAAACCTGCTCAAGGCTTCGCAATCGCGGATGATCGAAATCCGCCGTCACCAGATGGGCATGGTGTTCCAGCATTTCGCGCTGTTGCCGCATCTCACTGTGCTCGACAACGTCGCCTTTCCGCTTGATATCCAGGGCATGGACCGCGCCGCGCGCGAAGCCCGGGCGCGCGAGATGATCGAGCTCGTCGGCCTGGCTGGCAAGGAAAGCGCCTTTCCGCGCCAGCTCTCCGGCGGCCAGCAGCAGCGCGTCGGCATAGCCCGTTCGCTTGCCGTCGAGCCCGAAATCTGGTTTCTCGACGAGCCTTTCTCGGCGCTCGACCCGCTGATCCGTCGGGAAATGCAGGACGAGTTCATGCGGCTGCAGACCAAGCTGCACAAGACCATCGTCTTCATCACCCATGATTTCGACGAGGCCATTCGTCTCGCCGACAGGATCGCCATCATGAAGGATGGAGAGATCGTCCAGGCCGGAACGCCCGAAGACATCGTGCTGACACCCGCCACCCCCTATGTAGCGGAATTCACCAAGAACGTCGCCCGCGCCAAGGTGATCCGCACCCGCAGCCTCATGACCGCCGTCGAAGGCGGCGAAGGGGCCGGCGCAAGCGTCTCCGCCAGATCCAACATCGCCGAAGCAGCACCGCTGTTTCTTAATGGCGCGACCCATCTCGGTGTGACCGATGACGACGGCCGCATCATTGGCCGGTTGGACCGCGAAGCGGTCGTCTCCCTGATGTTGCAGGGCTGATCATGGCGATGTCCGGCGCGCCATTGTTGGAACCCGATACGGCTCAGGCATCACGCTCACCCTTCCGGCTGCCTCTTGCCTGGCTGATTGCCATAGCCGTGTTTGTCATGTTCTGGCTCTACGCCAAACCCTGGTTTCCCGCGGCTTTCGACTACCCCAAAGCCTATGTGATCAAGCTCGCCAAGTGGATCAGTTCGGCCATGAAATGGCTGATCAACGAGGCCAGTTTCGGCCTGTTCAGCTTTACTGATCTGACCCGCTTCATCTCTGCCGTGCTCGATGTGCCCTACACGCTGGCTGCCAGCCTGTTGTCCACCGGCTTCCTCGAAGGCAGCGGTTCCTCGGCGATCCAGATTGTGCCGCCTCTGCCCTGGGTCGCCGTCATCGGACTGGTGATGTTGCTCGGTCATTGGCTCGGCGGCCGGTCCCTGGCGCTGCTGGCGGGCGGTTGTTTCCTGTTCCTGGCTGTCTTCGGCCAATGGACCAGCGCCATGATCACGCTGGCCTCCATCCTCGTCGCAGCACCTCTGGGCGTCCTCTTCGGCCTGCTGTTCGGCGTCGCCGCCTGGCGCTGGCGCTGGGTCGAACGGATGGTCATGCCGCTTCTGGACCTGATGCAGACGATCCCCGTCTTTGCCTATCTGGTGCCGGTTCTGTTCCTGTTCGGCTTCGGCCCGACCGCTGCCGTCATTGCCACGCTGATCTTCGCCACCCCGCCGATGACCCGCATCGCCATTCTGGCCTTGCGCGGTGTCCCCGGCGAGATCATAGATCTCGGGCACATGGTCGGCTGCACCGAGCGGCAGATGACCTGGCGGGTGATGGTGCCCGCCGCGCGCGAAAGCCTGATGGTCGGCATGAACCAGGTCATCATGCTGTCGCTCAACATGGTCATCATCGCCTCGATGATCGGCGCCGGCGGCCTGGGTTTCGATGTGCTCGCCGCCCTGCGCCGGCTCGATTTCGGCGCCGGTCTCGAAGCCGGTTTCGCCATCGTGGCACTCGCCATTGCCATGGACCGGCTGAGCCAGGCTGCGGCCGAAAAGCTGTCCGCCCCATCGCCCGAAGCGAAGTCCTCCGGCTTTCTTGCCCGCCACCCCTACCTGGTGGCAGCATTGGCGCTCCTCATTACCACCACGGCACTGGGATCCGTGATCCCGGGCATCCGCACCTATCCGGAGGCGTTGCAGCTCTCCACCGGCACTTTCTGGTCCGAGGTCGTGGCCTGGATCAACATCAACTATTTCGACACGCTGGAAGCCATCAAGAACGCCATGCTGATCAATGTGCTGATCCCGTTCAAGCGCTTCCTTGGCGATCTGCCATGGTTTGGCGTGACTGCATTCCTGGGATTTGCCGGCTACAGGCTTGGCGGCTGGCGGCTGGCCCTGCTCACGTTCTGCCTTCCGCTGTTCATCGCCGTCACCGGCCAGTGGGAGAAGGCGATGATCACGGTCTATCTCTGCGGCATCTCGGCGCTGTTCGCTTCACTGATCGGCATCCCCATCGGAATTTTCGCCGCCACCCGCGACCGGGTCTGGTCCTGGGTTCAGGTCGCCATCGACACGTTGCAGACCTTGCCAAGCTTCGTCTACCTGATGCCCGCCGTGATGCTGTTCCGGGTTGGTGATTTCACCGCCATGATCGCCGTTGTCGCTTTCGCGATAGCACCCGCCATCCGTTACACCGCGCTCGGCATCCGCAAGGTCGACCCGAAACTGATCGAGGCCAGCCGTGCAATGGGCTGCACCGAGTGGCAGATCCTCACCCGCGTGCGCCTCAAGCTGGCGCTGCCCGAAATCCTGCTCGGGCTCAATCAGACCATCATGTTCGCCCTGTCGATGCTGGTCATCACGGCGCTCGTCGGCACCCGCGATCTCGGTCAGGAAGTCTACATCGCCCTGACCAAGGCCGACACCGGACGCGGCCTGGTCGCAGGCCTGTCGATCGCCGCCATCGCCATCATTGCCGACCGGCTGATTTCCGCCGGCGCCAGTCGCGCCCGCCATCGCCTGGGTCTGGAGTAAGCCATGACTGACCTTGCTACCCTTGATCACATCCGCGCCCTGCCCTGCTTCTCGGGCAGAATCGACATCGAGCCGCTGACCGGCGGCTTGAGCAATGAAAGCTGGCTTGTCTCCGACGCCACCGGCCGACACGTTGTCCGGCTCGGCCGCGATTTCCCGTTTCACCATGTCGACCGCAAGCGCGAGATCATGACCGCCTGCGCCGCCCATGAAGCAGGCTTCGCCCCGCGGGTCGAGTATTTCGAACCCGGCATCATGGTCTCGGCTTTTCTCGATGCAAAGACTTTCGAGCCGGGCGATGTCCGTGCCAATCCCGAGCGGATCGGCCGCCTTATCCGCGATTTCCACACCCAGATGCCACGCCACATCGAAGGTCCGGGCTTCATGTTCTGGGTGTTTCACGTCATCCGCGATTATGCCCGCACTCTGAAGGCTGGAAACTCGCGGATGGCTGACCGGCTGCCGGTCTGGCTCGAGCTTTCAGATCATCTTGAGGCCGCACAAAAACCGTTGCCGATCATCTTCGGCCACAATGACCTGCTGCCCGCGAATTTCCTCGATGATGGCCACAAGCTCTGGCTGATCGATTTCGAATATGCCGGATTCTCCACCGCCATGTTCGACATCGCAGGCGCCGCATCCAATGCCGAAATAAACGAGGCAGAAGCCGCCATATTGCTCGAGGCCGCACTCGGCGCTGCGCCGGATGCCGCTCTCACCCGCTCCCTCCACGCCATGCAATGCGCCTCGCTGCTGCGGGAAACCCTGTGGAGCCTGGTCTCCGAGCTCCACCTTGATGCGCCGGGCGCAGACTACCAGGCCTACACCACCGAGAATCTCGAGCGCCTGGACGCAGCGCTCGACCAGTACCATTCGACCTACGGAAAGACATCGCAATGACCCTTCCAGACAGAGCACAAATCGTCGTCATCGGTGGCGGCATCATCGGTTGCTCGACCGCCTATCACCTGGCGCGCGACCACAAGGCCGATGTCATACTGCTTGAGCAGGGTCAGCTGACTTCGGGCTCGACCTGGCATGCGGCAGGTCTTGTCGGGCAGCTGCGCTCGTCGGCATCGATCACCAAGGTGCTCAAATATTCGGTCGATCTCTACAAGCGTCTCGATCAGGAAACAGGCCTTGAGACGGGCTGGAAGATGTCCGGCTGCCTGCGCCTTGCCACCAACCAGGACCGCTGGACCGAGTACCGCCGGCTGGCGACGACGGCTCAGAGCTTCGGCATGGATATGGAATTGCTGTCGCCGCAGGAGGCAAAGGCCAAGTTCCCGCTGATGCAGGTCGATGATCTCGTCGGCGCCAGCTGGCTGCCGACCGATGGCCAGGCCAGCCCGTCCGATATTACCCAGTCGCTCGCAAAGGGTGCGCGCATGCATGGCGCGAAAATCTTCGAGAACGTGCGGGTCACCGGCTTCGACATGAAAGATGGCCGCATTCTTGCGGTCAAGACCAACAAGGGTGACATCGCCTGCGAAAAGGTCGTCAATTGCGCCGGGCAATGGGCCCGCCAGATCGGCGTCATGGCCGGCATCAACGTTCCGCTGCAACCGGTCAAGCACCAATATGTCATCACCGAGAAGCTCGACGGACTGTCGAGCGACGCGCCGACCATCCGCGATCCCGACCGCCGCACCTATTTCAAGGAAGAAGTCGGTGGCCTGTCCTTTGGCGGTTACGAACCGAACCCGCAAGGCTGGACCACCGGAGACGTACCCAACGAGTTCGAATTCCAGCTTTTTGACGACGATTACGATCATTTCGAACAGCACATGATGCAGGCGATCGAACGCGTCCCGGCGCTCGCCAATGTCGGCGTCAGGCAGATGATAAACGGCCCGGAAAGCTTCACCCCGGACGGCAACTTCATCCTTGGCCCGGCGCCCGAATGCGGGAATATGTTTGTCGGCGCAGGCTTCAACGCCTTCGGCATTGCTGCCGGTGGCGGCGCCGGCTGGGTGCTGGCGCAATGGGTGATCGACGGCGAAGCCCCGCTCGATCTCTGGGTCGTCGACATCCGCCGCTTTTCCGAGATGCACAAGGACCGGCAATGGGTCAACGACCGCACGCTCGAAGCCTATGGCAAGCACTACGCCATCGGCTTCCCCCACGTCGAATACGAGTCCGGCCGACCCCGCATCGTCTCTCCGCTCTATGACCGGCTCAAGTCCCACCGCGCCGTCTTCGGCTCCAAGCTCGGCTGGGAACGCCCCAACTGGTTCGCGCCTGAAGGCATGGAAGCCGCCGACGTCCCGACCATGGGCCGCCAGAACTGGTTTGACGCGGTCGGCGAGGAGCACAAGCACGTACGCGAAAAAGTCGGTGTTTTCGACCAGTCGTCATTCGCCAAATACGAGATCAGCGGTTCCGGCGCACTCGCAGCACTTAGCCACATCTGTGCCAATGACGTGACCAAGCCCGTCGGTCGCTTGACCTATACCCAGCTTCTCAACACCCGCGGCGGCATCGAGGCCGACCTCACCGTCGCTCGGATCGCTGATGACAGGTTCTACGTCGTCACCGGCACCGGTTTCCGCACCCATGACCTGGCCTGGATCCGGGAGCATGTGCCCGAGGGCGCGGATGTGCAGATCGAGGACATCACCGAAGCCTACGGCACCCTGTCGCTGATGGGCCCGCATGCCCGCGACGTGCTGGAGAAGGTGACCCAGGCTGATGTTTCCAACGAGGCGTTCCCCTTCGGCCATGTCCGCGAGATCGGCATCGCCGGCAGCACCGTGCGCGCGCTGCGCGTCACCTATGTCGGCGAACTGGGCTGGGAGCTGCACATCCCGATTGACGCGATTGGTGAGGTCTTCGACGCCCTGATGCAAGCCGGCAAGACCTGGGGCATCCGTCCCATCGGTTACCGCGCCCTGGAATCGCTGCGTCTGGAAAAGGGCTATCGCGCCTGGGGCTCCGACATCACCCCCAACGACACGCCGCAGGAAGCCGGTCTTGGCTGGGCCGTGCGCAAGAATTCCAACACCGGCTTCATCGGCGAAGCAGCTCTCAAGGCGATTGCCGACAAGCCGCTGACCAAGCGCTTCGCCGGCTTTGTCATCGATGATACCGATGCGGTTCTGGTCGGCCGCGAAACCATTTTGCGCAATGGCGAACCGGTCGGCTATCTGACATCGGGCGGCTACGGCTACACCATCGGCAAGAGCATTGGTTACGGCTATGTCCGCAACGAGGCAGGTGTCTCGAAGGAATTTCTCGAAGACGGGGCTTACGAGCTTGTCATCGCGCTCGACCGGGTCCCGGCCAGGATCGGCCTGAAACCCTTCTTCGATCCATCCAATGAAAAGGTCAAAGCCTGAGCCGCGTCAACTCACTTTCAGCGCAATACAACGGCTCGGCGTGGTTCCCTCCTCGCCGGGCATCGAGACATAGGGACCAGTGTCGTCCACCAAAGCGAGCCTGCCTTCCGCCTCCAGCTCGGCAATCCGCGCACTGAAACTTGATTGCCAGAGCACATCCTTGACCGTCAGCACAATCGTGCCGCCCGGCGCACAGATCCGCAGCAGATCATCAAGCCCCTCGACCCCGACATGGCCGGAGGTAAAGACACCGGCTGAAATGATGGCGGCGAACTGGTTGTCGCTGAACGGCAACGTCCCGCCGAGGGCGGCCTTGTGCAGGCCCTTGTAGATGCCTTTCCGTTCCGCCACCGCCAGCATGCCCGAGGAAATGTCGAGCGCTTCGACAGTCTCAAAACCGGTGATTGCCAACCATTCCCCGATCAGCCCTGTGCCGGCTCCGGCGTCGAGCAGCGGCCCTGCGCCTTTTGGAACATGCCGTGCAAGGATCGCCAGCGAAATGGCCGGATGCCGGTAGCCGGCAAGCGACATGTCCTCATCATATTTCTCGGCCCAGGAATCATACACCCGCGCCACATCATCGGCACTCTCGGCCTGGTACACAGCACCCAGCCGGGCCGTCTTGTCTTCAACATTCATGTCCAGCTCCGCTGTTGATCCGTTGACCGTTACCATAGCCTTTTCAACGACTTTGTGGAACTGTGTCAGCACTGAAATAGCAAAGAGGAAGCGCTCCGCCATGCCAGATGAAACAGAAAACCAGCTGCGCGCCAGTCTCAAGACCATCCCCTCGCTCGCCGCATACACCGGACCTGTAGAACGCCTTGGCGGCCTCACCAATCTGGTCTTCCGGGTGGGTGATGCATGTGTCCGCCTGCCCGGCGCAGGCACCGAGGAATACATCAACCGGGCGCATGAGGCAGTTGCTGCCCGAGCGGCTGCCGAAGCCGGCGTCAGCCCCGAAGTCATCCATGCAGACCCCGAAACCGGCGTCATGGCGACCCGCTTTGTCGAAGGTGCTGCGACCATGACCCCCGAGGGGTTCCGCGGTGATATCGGCGCCGTGCGCCGCGCCGGCGAAGCCTTCCGCCGCCTGCATACGTCCGGAGCCGAATTCCCCTTCACCTTCGAGCTGTTCTCGATGATCGATGAGTATCTCGCGATCCTGTCGACCAAGGATGTCGCCCTGCCCGATGGCTATCACGATGTGGTCCGCGAAGCCGAAACCGCAAGGACTGCACTGGCGAAGAACCCCGCTCCCCTGGTGGCCTGTCACTGCGATCCGCTGTGCGAGAATTTCCTCGATACCGGCGACCGCATCTTCATTGTCGACTGGGAGTATTCCGGCATGAACGATCCGATGTGGGATCTCGGCGATCTGTCGGTCGAGGGCGAATTCGATGCGGCACAGGACCAGGCCTTGCTCGAAGCCTATTTCGGTGGCGAACCGGTCGCCTCCGATCGGGCGCGGATGGTGATCTACAAGGCCATGTGCGATTTGCTCTGGACGCTGTGGGGGCTGATCCAGCTGGCCAACGACAACCCGGCCGAAGACTTCCGCGCCTATGCCGATGGCCGCTTTGCCCGCTGCCGCAAGTTGATGGCGACCGAGGAATTCGCAGGCTGCCTGGAAACATTGCAATCCGCCTGACCGGGACGCGCTGACAGGCCAGCGACACGCCGTTTCACGTTTCAAATCCGATCACGGGAACTTTACCGGGGGATCCTCGTTGTGGCTGCATGGGGCCATCGCATGGTGCTGGCCTGAAAATGCCCAAGGAGATTTCAAATGCACGGTATCATTTATCTGGTCGGCCTGGTGGTCGTTGTCATGTTCATCCTTTCGCTTCTTGGTCTCCGGTAAGAACATGGAACCGGCAGGCGTAAAAACTGCATCGGTCCATCCGGATAACCTGCCACAGGGGCAGTCCTATCTCGAATGGGGTGCAGTATGGGGAGGTAGCGTCATCGCTATCGCCACATCCACCGTCCTCGGACAATTTGGCGGAACAGCCGGACTGGCGCTCGGAGATCCGATGCTGGCCAATGGCGAACCGTCCTGGCAGGTCCTTGTCGCAAGTCTGTGGCTTTTCCTGACGGCCCTCGCAAGCTCTGCCGCCGGCGGCTATATTGCCGGTCGCATGCGCAGCCGCTGGAATGATGCAGCCAAGAGCGAAGTCGAGTTTCGCGACGGCGTCCATGGCCTTTCGGTCTGGGCCGTATCGACCGTTGCCGTCGCAGCCGTCGCTGCCTTTGGCGCAGCCCTTGCAGGCTTGGGCGTGGAGACAGGCACCGGCGAGGAAGTCCCCGCCAATGTCATCGAGTACACTCAGACCCTGACCGTCGTTTACGGCTTTGCCACAGGCGCAGCCGCTGCCCTCGGCGCCGGCGCCGCATGGTGGTTCGCAAGCCTTGGCGGCAGCCACCGCGACGAGGCAACCGACGTCAATCTGCTGACGCCGCGCTTCCTGCGCCGCTAGTCAAATGCACTGAACCAGAAAGGGGCGCCGAAACCGGCGCCCCTTTTTTTGGTCAATCTGAGCAGACTGATGGTCTGTCTTATTTCATCGAGGCTTTCACGTCCGCCACGTCGGCGGCGGTCATCTGGCCGTTGGTGACAACTTCGCCGTCCTTGATCTGCCAGAGGCGGAACGGACCGGAGATGTCGCCATACTGGTCGAACGACACATTGCCGATCACGCCCTGGTAGTTGATCGCCTTGCCCTCATTGATCAGCGCCAGCGCCTTCTTGAACTCTTCCGGTCCGGCATAGATCACCTCGCCTTCCGGGTCGACAACCGAGCGGATGGCGTCGCGGATCGCTGCAGACTCGGCCTTGCCGGCCTTGGCGACTGCCAGTCCGACAATGGCGCCTGCATCATAGGACCGGTCGGCCGCAGGCGCCGATGGCGCGATGCCGCCGGAGAACTCTTCGTAATTGGCGTAGAAATACTTGGTCGAGTCCGTTTCGGTGGTACCCGAAGACGTACCGAAGGCGCCTTCAAGATATTGCGCGCCGACAGCCTCGATGAAGTCGCTCGAGTTCATGCCATCATTGAGCAGGAACTTCTGCGGCCCGCCCTGGCTGATCCAGGCCCGCGCAACGGTTGCGCCGTCGACAGGATAGCTGATCAGGTAGAGCGCTTCCGGATCGCCCTCCATCGCCGCGGTCACTTCGGCGCTGTAGTTGGGCTGGTTCTCGTTATACGGCGTCGCCGAGGTTATTTCGCCACCCAGAGCCACGTAAGACGCTGAGAATTCGCGCATCAGGTTGAGGCCGAAATCATTGTTGACGTGAATGATGGCCAGTTTCTTGAGCCCGGAGTCGATGGCGTATTTCGCCGCCGCGATTCCCTGCAGCGCATCCGAGGTGATGGTGCGGAAGAAGTAACCGCCGGTCTTGCCGTCGCGGCTGAGCTGCGTCAGCGTCGGGCTCGAAGAAGCCGGCGAAACCTGAACCACTTCGGCCGCGGCCGTCACCGATGTCAGGATCGGGATCGAGACCGACGAGATGATGCCGCCAATGACGACGGGAACCTGCTTGACATTGACGAGCTGCGTCGCCTGGTCGACGGCCACATTGCCCTGGCTCTGGCTGTCGCGGGTATCGGTCACAAGATCGCAGCCCAGCACACCACCGGCCTCGTTGATGTCGCGGAAGGCCATTTCCACCGATTTCGCCCCGGCCTGGCCATAGGCGCCAGCCGGTCCGGTCAGTTCCATCACCATGCCGATGGTGATGTCGCAAGCTTGCGAGCTCAGCGCCGAAGCGCACAACATGGCCATGGCAAGGCCCGATTTTCTGATCATGTTCATTCGCGTTCTCCTTGTTATGGGGCCTCTCTCGCCCGCTTCGTTATGCCGAAATCCACGTCTCCTGCAGCTGCCGCCAGACCACCCCCTCAGGTGCCTCCGGGTCGGCGCTGAACACGGCAGAGGAGCGGCGCGCAGACTTCTGCCCGTCGATCACCTGGTGTTCGTCGTAGACCACAAGCACGATGCCCTCACCGAGCTCACGTGCTGCGATCAAGTCCACTCTGATCTCGAAATCCGCCGGGCGCTTGCCGCGCGCCGCTTTGATCATGGCGGCAATCTCCGCCGTGCCGATGGTGTTGGCATCGGGCTCGATCATCACCATGTCGGACGCAAACGCCCGCAGCGACACCGAAAGATCCGCATCCGTTGCACGCCCGGTGAACCACTCGACAAAAAATTTGTGCCGGTTGACGACTTCAGCCTGGGCGCGCGCGATCAGATCCACGAGATCAGTGCCCTTCCTTGTTGAGATTGTATTTCATCACCGAACCATGCTTGCCGTTGCGGTCCCGCTCCAGCGTGTAGACATCGCCCGGCACCGGGTTGGCCCGCGCCAGCACGGCATCAATCGCAGCGAAATCCTGCGCAGTAAGCTTGATCCCCGGAATGGCCAGATTGCGCGCAAGGTGATTGCGGTTGCGCGCGCCGACGATCACGGCGGCAACTCCCGGGCGCTCAAGCACGGCGCGGCTAGCAATCGAGGCGATGTCGCTGTCATGGCGCTCTGCGATCGCAGACAGCACCTCAAGAAGCTCCTGGAACAGGTCCCAACCGCCGAACTCGTCGACGATCAGCTTGTACTTGATCAACGAGCGGTTTTCGAAGGGTGACTGCAGTTCCGGCACGCCCAGCATGCGCTCGGAAAACAGCCCGCCACCGACCGAACCATAGCACAGGAGATTGACCCCATGGGATTGGGCCGCTTCGACCATCGATCGTGAAGGCCGGTCATCGATCAGCGAATACTGCACCTGCATCGAAACCAGCGGTACACCGGCATTGATGATCCGCAGCATCTGCTCGGTGTTGAAATTGGTGCCACCGATATTGGCGATCTTGCCTTCCTGGCGAAGCTCCGCCAGCCAGCTGGCCACCTCGACCTGGCGGTCGATCTCGTAGTCCCACCAGTGGAACTGAACCAGGTTGAGCTGTTCCATCCCGAGGCGCTTGAGAGAGGTGTCGATCCCTTCGACAACATCTGCCCGCGTCAGCGTGGCGAGATTGCCCAGGTCCGGCACGAATTTGGTGTGCACCTTGATCCGGCTCAGCGCCTCCGCGCCCCTCACCCGTTCATACTCCTTGCGAAACGCGCCGATCAGCGCTTCCACGCCGGTGTAAATATCAGCGCAGTCAAATGTCGTGATCCCGGCATCGGCAAAGGCGATCATGTCCTCGATCCCGGCCTGCCGGTCGACCTCGCCGTGCCCGCCGGCCAGTTGCCAGCCGCCCTTGATGACGCGCGAGATCCGGTGTCCGGGCGCGAGGTCAAATGTCTGCATTGTCATCTCCCAGCGGCACCGCTGTCGTCTCTGAATGGTTGAAGCGCCTGAGCTTCGTGCGGGTAATTCTCAGCCGCGACGGGCAATGCGGGTCCGGACAGGCAATTTCCGCGTCCGTTGACATCCAGTCATTGGGGTCGGTCTGGCGCTGTTTCGCCGCCAGCAGCGGCAACACAGAGGCCAGCGAGTAGATTGACATCCCCTGTCCCGGCGGCAAATACAGCATCTCGCCACGCAGCTCGAAATAATCGCCGACCTTGGCCCCGCACCAGATCTTCGCACCTTCCGGAGCCACCACCTCGACCTTCAGGTCCCAAAGCTCAAACCCCTCATCGGCACTCATGACGCGGCTCCGTTTTCAGCAACCCAGAACTCAGGCCCGGCCCGCTCGAGAATGGCGAAAGACTGGCTGATATCGGCAGTCAGCTCGGCCGAAACCTGCGCCTTGTCACCAGCCCTGATCGCCGCGAGAATGCCGCGGTGATGCAATGTGGCCGCCGTGTCGGTGAGCGGGCTGTGCAGCTTTGCCGCCGCTCGCACATAGGGCCCGGCCTGCATCCACAGGCTTTCGACGATCGGCATGAACACCGACGATCCGGCGGCCTCGTAGAGCTTGAAATGGAAGGCGTGGTTGAGCGTGGCGACATCCTGCGCCTCGCCTGTGTCCTCATACTCGGATGTCAGAAATTCCAGCCGCTCGATATCCGCATGGGTCAGATTGGCAATCGCCCGGGCTGCGAGTTCACCTTCGATCAGGGTGCGCGCCTGGGCGATATCGCGCGCCCGTTCCAGCGTCAGCAGGGGAACCCGGACCCGCCGGTTTGCCATCGCCTCGAGCGCGCGCTCCGACACCAGCCGGGCCAGCGCCTCGCGTACCGGCATCGAACTCACCGACATCCGCTGCGCCACATCACCGGCCAGAAAGATCTCGCCAGCATCAAACCGGCCCTGGATCAGGGCGTCGCGAAGCTGCCGGTAAATCCGGTCCTGAACCGTCTCCCGGCCAACCGGCGCGAGATGATCAAGCCCGGGTCCGTCAAACTTTGAGCTGGTCTGAATGTTCATTCTGCCAATGCCGCCTTCTTCCGTTTGCAGCTTTACTTTAGGCCTCAAACATGATCCTGTAAATGATAAATGATAGTTGATCAACTTTGGTTGAGTGAATGACAGACCCCAGTCAGCCCTCCATCCTCGAGGCCCGCGGCATCACCAAATCCTTCGGTGGTTTCTGCGTCGTCAATGATATTTCCCTCGACCTTGCGGCCTCCGAGATCCTTGGCGTCATAGGTCCCAACGGCGCCGGCAAGTCGACATTGTTCAATCTGCTCGCCGGCGCCTTGCCGGTTGACGCGGGCAGCATTCGCCTGGCCGGCAAGGACTTGACGCGGGCCCGTCCGGAAGCCCGCATTCAGTCCGGGCTGGGACGCACCTTCCAGATCCCACGGCCTTTCCCGCGAATGACGGTGCTGGAAAATGTCATGACCGCGGCGCAGAACCAGCGCGGCGAAAGCCTGTTCTCGGCCCTTGCCGCACCCCGCCTCGTTGCCCAGCAGGAGCGCGCAAATGCCATGCGTGCCCGCGACATTCTCGACTTCGTCTCGCTCTCCCATCTCGAGGACCAGCCTGCGGCGGTCCTCTCTGGCGGGCAGAGAAAACTGCTCGAGCTGGCGCGGGTCCTGATGGCCGAACCGCGCGTCATTCTGCTTGATGAGCCGGCCGCCGGGGTCAATCCGGCGCTTCTGGATCTGATCATCGACCGGATTGTCGCGATCAACGAGCTGGGAATTGCAGTGCTGCTGATTGAACACAACATGGAGATGATCGCCCGTCTTTGCCCCCGCGTCATGGTGATGGCCGCGGGCAAGGCTCTGGCCGAGGGCACGCCTGCCGAGGTCACCAAGCGCGCCGACGTGATCGATGTCTATCTCGAAGGCATGCCGACATGATCGCGCTGTCGCTATCGCAACTGCAGGCCGGGTACGATCCCGACCTGCCCATCGTCAAGGGCGTGAGCTTCACCGTCAAAAAGGGCGAAGCCGTCTGCATTCTCGGCCCCAACGGAGCCGGAAAATCCACCATGATCAAGGCCATCGCCGGGCTGGTTCCCTGTTTCGGCGGCCAGGTGCGGCTCGGCGAAACGGATGTCACCGGCCTGCCTTCGCACCTTCTGGCGCGCAACGGCATGGGCTTCGTGCCCCAGACCGAAAACATCTTCACCCGTCTTTCCATCATCGAGAACCTGCAGATCGCCGCGCAATTGCTGCCCAAGCACGAGCGCCCCGGCCGGATCGAGGCGATGCTCGATATGTTTCCCGACCTCGCCGCCCGCCCGCGCGAACTGGCTGGCGCACTGTCCGGTGGCCAACGCCAGATGCTTGCCGCAGCACGGGCGCTTCTCACCGAGCCGGAGGTGCTGATGCTCGATGAACCTTCCGCCGGCCTTTCGCCCAAGCTCGTCGGCCAGGTGTTTGAAACCCTGCGCAGGATCTCCGAAACCGGCGTGACGCTGGTGCTGGTGGAACAGAATGTTCGCGCAGCCCTGACACTCACCGAACGTGCTCTGGTGCTCGTCGACGGCAAGCTGGCCCATGACGGACCGACCGACGTGCTTCACGACGGCAAGTTTCTGGGCGAACTGTTTCTCGGCCATCGCGCAGCGGAGGCAGGCCAATGAACCCGCAAGCCATCATCGACGGATTGATTGCCGGCTCCACCATCGGGCTGGGGGCGATCGGCCTGACGCTCACCTATTCCATCCTCCGCTTTGCCAATTTCACCCATGGCGATTTTCTCGCCTGGGGCGCCTATCTTACCCTCACCGTCGCAGGCGTTCTCGGCGGTCTTGCAGCCGGTCTCGGCGCCCCGGTCTATCCCTTCAGCTTCGGCTGGGGCCTGCCGCTTGCCATGCTCGGCGGCGTGGCGCTGACGGTGGCTCTGACGCTCGGGCTCGACCGGGTCCTGTTCGGAAAACTGCGGGCCAGGGGCGCTGATGCGATCATCATCGTCATGGCAAGCTTTGGCGCGTCCATGGCGCTGCGCTCGCTACTCGAATTCATTTTCACCGCCAAGCCCGTCTATTTCACCAAGGCACTGCAGATTGCCAAGCCGTTGGGTCTTGGAATGCGCGCGACGCCGGACCAGCTTCTCGTCATCGGCCTCACCGCGCTCATGGTCCTGGCCCTGCATCTGCTGGTCACGCGCAGTGCCACCGGCCGCGCCATGCGTGCGGTCTCGGAAAACCCGAGTCTTGCCGGCGTCTACGGTGTCGATGTCGCCAAGGTGGTCCGCGTCACCTGGATCATCGGCGCCGGCATGGCCTGTGTCGCCGGCGTCATGGCTGGCCTGCTGGTGCAGATCCGCCCCTATATGGGCTTTGATCTGCTGCTGCCGCTGTTCTCCGCTGCCATTCTCGGCGGCATCGGCTCCATCCCCGGCGCCATGCTCGGTGGTTTGATCATCGGTCTCAGCGAAGCCTTTGCCGTGCAGATCATCGGGGCGGAATGGCGCGCAGCCATTTCCTTTGTCATCCTCGTCATCGTGCTGATGCTGCGCCCGCAGGGCCTCTTCGGTCAGAAGGAGGCCTGAGAATGGAAATCCTTGCTTACGCCGCCTTCTTCCTCACCATTGCCCTGACCTATGCCATCATCTGTCTGGGCCTGAACGTGCAATGGGGCCAGACCGGCCTGTTCAATGTCGGCATCGCCGGTTTTGTCGGCCTCGGCGCCTATGTCTCTGCCGCTCTGACGACGCCCGATGCGGCCGAGCGGATTGGCGGCTTCGATCTGCCCATCGTGCTGGGCTGGCTGGCAGCCATGGTGGCCGGCGGAGTGCTGGCGCTTGCCGTAGGTCTGCTGACCTTGAGGATGCGGTCCGACTACCTGGCAATCACCACATTCGGCATCGCCGTAGCATTGCAGCTTGTGTTCCAGAACACCGAAAGCCTCACCGGCGGCGCCTTCGGCATGGCCTTCATCCCGCGCCCGTTTTCCGGCCTGCAAAGCGAGCCTTTTGCCTTCAACGTGCTCAACCTGGCGCTTACGGCGCTGGTCGTGCTGGTGCTCTATTTCCTGCTCGAGCACCTCTTGCGCAGCCCCTGGGGCCGGGCGCTCAGAGCCGTGCGCGAGGATGAGGTGGCGGCACAGGCACTTGGCAAGAACCCTATCCTGCTGCGCATTCAGGCCTTCGCGCTCGGCGGCGCCATCATGGCGCTGGCCGGTGCGGTGCAGGCCCATTTCATCGGCTTCATCGCCCCGGGCAATTACCTGCCGATGATGACCTTCCAGGTCTGGGCCATGCTGATCGTCGGCGGCTCCGGCAACAACCGTGGCGCCATTTTGGGCGCAGTGTTGGTCTGGGCCATCTGGGCGCTTTCGGGTGCGCTGATTTCCGAAATCTTCCCGGCTGACCAACAGGCCCGCGCCGCCTCACTGCAGATCGTCATCATCGGCGTCATGCTCTGCGCCATCCTGCTCTGGCGGCCTCAGGGAATCTTGCCGGAAGTGCGCTCCGTCTCTCGTCATCTCGGGCTTCGAAACAAGGACAACTGATATGAAACCTGACCGCACCGACCTTGCTCCGGGCCTCACCATCAGCCGTATCCTCACCGGTCTCTGGCAGGTCGCCGACCAGGAAAAGGATGGCAGCACGCTTGATCCCGTGGCCGGCGCAAAGGCACTGGCTGAGTATGCCGCTGCCGGTTTCGATACATTCGACATGGCCGATCACTATGGCAGCGCCGAGCTGATCACCGGCGAATTGCTGCGCAGCTGGAACGAGGAAACCCGCCCGAAGGCCTTCACCAAATGGTGCCCGGAACCCGGCCCGATGACCCCGGAAGTCGTACGCGCAGGCGTTCAGGACCGGCTTGACCGTCTCGGTGTGAAGACGGTCGATCTGCTTCAGTTCCACTGGTGGACCTTCGAGCACCCGGCCTGGCTCGATGCGCTGCATGAGCTCAAACGGCTCAAGGACGAAGGCCTGATTGGCCAGATCGGCGTCACCAATTTCGACGCCGCCCATCTCGCCTTGGCCCTCGCCGAAGGCATTCCGCTGGTCTCGAACCAGGTCTCCTTCTCGCTGATCGACCGCCGTGCCGCTGGCCACCTTGCCGAGACCTGCAAGACCCATGGCGTGCGGCTTCTGGCCTACGGAACCCTGTGCGGCGGCTTCTTGTCCGAACGCTGGCTTGGCAAGCCTGAGCCCGAAGCGGTTGAGGACTGGAGCGGCTCGAAATATCTCCGTTTCATCCAGACCGCCGGCGGCTGGGACGGCTATCAGGGCATTCTCAAAGCTGCCGATACCATCGCCAAAAAGCATGGCGTCTCGATTTCCAACGTGGCCACCCGCTGGGTGCTGGAGCACGCCCATGTCGCAGGCGTCATCGTTGGCGCACGGCTTGGCGAAAACCAGCACCGGAACGACAATCTGCGGCTGTTCCAGTTCGAACTCGACGCTGAGGACCATGCCCTGCTGGATCAGGCCTTCGCAGCCACCAAAATGATCCCGGGCGATTGCGGCGACGAATACCGCCAGCCGCCCTTCCTCACGGCTTCCGGAGACCTGAGCCATCACCTTGCGGCCATGCCGAGCGCTCTGACCGCCGTCACCGATCCGGACAATCCGGACCGGGCGCGGGTGTTCTCAGGCTCATTGTGGGAGCCGATTGCAGGCTATTGCCGCGCGTTGCGGGACGGCGACCGTATTGTCGTGTCCGGCACCACCGCCACCCACGGCGTCGACCGCACCGTCGCGATCAACGATGCAGGCGCGCAGACCACCTACATTCTCGACAAGATCGCAGCTTCCGTCCGCGCCCTCGGCGGCGACCCGAAAGACATCCTGCGCACCCGCATGTATCTGCGCGGTGACGAGGATGTGGAGGCAGCCGCCCGCGCCCACGGGCTGCGTTTCACCACCAATCCACCGGCCAACACCACGTTTCTGGTCGGCAATCTGATCGGTGATTTTCGCGTCGAGATCGAGGCCGAAGCCGTGGTCAGCAAGAAGCCGCAGGAAAGCTGAGGATCTTCAGATCCCCAGCCTGTCCCGCAACCGGTAAGCCGCCACGGACGGCGCCAGAAACCACGGATTGCCCGTGTAGAAGGGGCGCGTCCTGAACGGAATTTCACTGAAGGCGCCGAGATCCGTGTCCACGCCTGCGGCCGCCCTGCCGAGTTTCGCGCCGAGATAACCGGCCATGCCGACACCCGAGCCGCAATAGCCCATGCCGTAGAAGAGATTGTTGTCTTCGCCGCAATGCATCAGCGTGTCGAAGGTAAACGCCACGATGCCGGCCCAGGAATGGCTGATCCGGGTGCCCTTGAGGTCTGGAAACAACCGCACCAGTTCGGCCAGCAGTTTTGGCCCGCTCTTGCGCGGATCAGTCTCCTGCAGCGACACCCGGCCGCCAAAGAGAATGCGCTTCCGGTCCGGTGACGGGCGGTAGTAATAGACCAGCTTTCTCGTGTCCGAGAGAATGCGGTTGGTCGGAAACAACCGGTCCATGGTCTCGGCCGGAATTTCTTCGGTGGCAATCACGTAGGACCCGATCGGGATCACCCGCCGCTGCTGCCACGGCGACAGCGGGCCGGTATAGCCATTGGTGGCGATGATCACCTTGCCCGCGCGAATCCGGCCCTTGTCGGTGGAAAGCTCGAAGCCCTGCGGCCCGCGCTCGAGATCATTGACCCGGCACTGGCTGACAATAGCTGCACCAGCAGCCTTGGCCACGCCGACGAGACCCGCATGGTACTTGCCCGGATCGATGCTCGAATGCCGCGGAAACACGATCCCGCCATAATAGGCATCGGTGCCCAGTTCGCTGTGCTGCTTGTCGCGCGACACCATGAACGCCCCGGTTTCAAAGCCGGGATGCCGGTGCTCTGCCTCGCGCGCCAGCTTGTCATACTGGCGTGCGGTGTGGGCGCCGTGAAACCGGCCCACCTCGTCGAAACTGCAATCGATCCCCTCGTCAGAGACAAAGTCGCGAACGTGGTGCAGCGATGCCTGGCCTTCCTTGAGAATCCGGACGGCCAGCGCCTCGCCGTAGCGTTCGCAAAGCGTGGAATAGGACGGCTTGACGCTGGTCGAGATTTGCCCGCCATTGCGGGTGGAGCAGCCGAAGCCGGCGGCCTCCGCGTCGACGACAACCGTATCGAGCCCCTCGCGCGCAGTCTGCACCGCTGCATGCAAACCGGTATAGCCCGACCCGATGATCACCACATCCGCGGTTGCGGGCAGCTTGCTCAGATCGTCGGGCTGTCGCGGGCTTGCATCCCACCAGTAGGGCGCCGGCTTGAAGTCCGCGCTGAAGCACTCGCTGTCTTGTGTCATCTCAGGCTCCCGCGTGGTCGGAGAGGATCATGTCTGCTCCCTTTTCCGCCACCATGATTGTCGGTGCATTGGTGTTTCCCGATGTCACAGTCGGAAAGACGGAGGCATCGATCACGCGCAGCCCTTCCAGGCCGTGCGCCTGCAGCCGCGAATTGACAACCGAGTTGGTCGCGCTCTCGCCCATGCGGCAGGTGCTGACCGGATGAAACACCGTCCCCGCCCTGGCGCGAATATCGGCAATCATCTCCTCATCCGTTTCAACCTGCCGGCCCGGGCGGATTTCCTCGTCCAGAATCTCGGCGAATGCCGGCGCCTGGGCGAGCTTGCGCAAAAACCGCGCGCCCTCGAGCTGCTCGGCTACATCATGATTGGTCGAGAGATAATTCGGATGGATCGCAGGTGCATCAAACGGATCGGCAGACTTGAGGTCAAGATGACCACGGCTGGTCGGCCGCGTCGGCTGAGTTCCCATGATCACACCAGAAAACGGGTCCGGGCTCATCAGTGGCCGCTTTCCGGGCGGCGCCTTGGTGTAGCTCACCGGCGAGAAATAGAGCTGCATGTTGGGCCGCTCGAGTTCCGGCCGGGTCTTGATGAAGCCGCCGGCCTGGTTGACGCCGAGCGACAGCGGGCCGCGGCGCCTGAGCACGTAGTTCAGCCCATGCAACAGCTTGCCATGCAGCGGCCGCAGATCGTCATTCAGTGTCCGAACCTTGGCCTTGTAGGTGTGGTCGATGCACAAATGATCCTGCAGATGCCGGCCCACATTGGCCTGTTCATGAACAATCTCGATACCGTGCCGCTTGAGCGTTTCCGCCGGGCCGACACCCGACAGCATCAGCAGTTGCGGCGAATTGACGGCGCCGCCCGAGACGATCACTTCCCGGCCCGCATGAACCTGTTCGGTGCGGCCGTTGCGGATATATTCCACGCCTGTGGCGCGCGTCCCGTCGAACAGGATCCGCGTCGCATGCGCGCGCGAAATCACCCGAAGATTGGACCGCTTTCTTGCCGGATGCAGATAGGCGCGCGCCGCCGACATGCGCAAGCCGCCCTTGGCCGTGTTCTGGTAGAGCCCGATGCCCTCATTGCTGGCGGCATTGAAATCCGCAGTGTAGCTCAGCCCGCATTCCTCACCGGCACGAATGAAATTCTGGCAGGTCGGATGCAAATCCCTGTCCATGGTCGAGACATGCAGCGGGCCGCTGTCGCCGCGCCACTCGCTGCCGCCCTGGTCGCTGGTCTCGCTCTTTTTGAAGTACGGAAGCACGCCGTTCCAGCCCCAGCCGGGATTGCCCATCGCCTCCCAGTCGTCGAAATCGCCGGAATGGCCGCGGATATAGACCATGGCATTGATCGAGGAGGAGCCGCCAATCACCTTGCCGCGCGGCCAGTAGCTGACGCGGTTCCCCGTGCCCGGATCAGGCTCGGATGTGTACATCCAGTTGATGCGCTTGTCGTAAAACGCCATGCCGTAGCCGATCGGCATCCAGATCTTGAAGTTGCGGTCATGACCGCCCGCCTCCAGCAGCAGCACGGAGTACTTGCCGTTTTCAGTCAACCGGTTGGCCAGCACGCAACCGGCAGACCCTGCGCCAACAATAACGAAGTCATAGCTTTGCACGGGGTGCACCACTCTCGGGTTTGGAAGCTCCTTGTGGAGCTCAGGTCTGCGGCTTGTCGCGTTGCACCAGGATCGACACCAGGGCCAGCAGCGCCGAGCCAATCATCAGGAAGAACGAGACCGCGTTGAGCACCGGCGTCGAGCCGACCTTGACCATCCGGTCATACATGGTGATCGTCAACGGCGCTTCGGAACCGACCAGAAACAGCGTCGTGTTGAAGTTCTCGAACGAGACCAGGAACGCCACGATGCCGGCCGCAGCCATCGCCGGAAACAGGAACGGCAGGGTGATCGTCCGAAGTACCCGCACCCGGCTTGCGCCAAGATTGAACGCCGCTTCCTCCATCGATTCATCGAACTTCTTCAGCCGCGCAATGATCACCAGCGATGTGATGGTGGTGATGAAGGAGAACTGCCCCAGAACCACCAGGATAATGCCGGGCCGCAGGAAATCCAGGTCCAACGACAGCGCCTCTTCTGCGCCATTGGCAATATTGCTGGCCAGAAGCAGGATCGAGATACCGAGGATAACGCCGGGAATGACCAGCGGCAGCACCATCATGATGTAGAAGAAATCCTTGGCCGGAAACTTGCAGCGCACGAACAGGAACGCGTTGCAGGTGCCGACGAAGACTGACAGCAACGACACGAAGCTGGCGATGACGAAGGAATAATAGAGCCCCCTCAGCAACCTGCGGTCATGAAACATGCCGAGTTTCGGCTCGGTATCATTGAAGAACCAGTCCAGCGTAAAGCCCTGCCATGGCAGCGACGGGAACACGGAGTCGTTGAAGGCGAACATGCCCGCAGCCACCAGCGGCGCCGCAAGGAAGACGAAGAACGCAGCCACATAGATGCGGTAGCTGGTCAGGAACGCGGTGTTGGGTTTGATAGCCATCAGCTTTTCGCCACCGTGGAGTTGAGTGTCTGACCCGAGAGCTTCAGCCCGCCCCAGACCACCAGCGAGGTGAAGGCCAGCAGCAGGAAGCCGAACGCCGCGCCCGATTCCCAGTTGTAGCGGGTGATGAACTGGTCGTAGATCTGCTCGGTGAACCAGCTCGAGTTCTTGCCGCCCAGAAGGATCGGCGTCAGGTAACTGCCGGCCGTCAGCATGAACACCACGATGCAGCCCGAGACAATCCCCGGCATGGCATAGGGTATGATGATCCGCCTGAGCACCGTCGGGCCATTGCCGCCGAGATTGTAGCCCGCCTCGATCATCGCATTGTCCATGCCGTCAAGCGTCGAGACCAGCGGCACGATCATGAACAGGATCACGGTGTAGACCAGCCCCATGATCACCGCCGCGTCATTGTAGAGAAACTCGATCGGCGTGTTGATCACGCCCGCCCATTGCAGGCTGCTGGAGATGATTCCGGTTTCGCGCAGCAGCAGGATCCACCCGAACGCCCGGATCAAATCACTGACCCACAGCGGGATCAGGCACATCAGGAACAGCGCCCCGCGGGTGCGGTTTCCGGCGATCTTGGCAATGTAATAGGCGATCGGAAATCCGAGCAGCAGTGCCAGCACGGTGACCAGCAGCGACATCGATCCGGTTCGGATCAGCGTGTTCCAGTAGATCGGCTCGGTGAAGAAATTGATGTAGTTGCCAAGCCCGAATTCGTACATCCGCGGCCCGACCTTCTCCTGCACCGAGATGTAGAACATCCCCAGATGCGGCAGCACGATCAGCAGGAAGATCCACAGCGCAAACGGTGCGAACAGCAGAATGAGCGACAGCCGCTTGATATCCTTCTGCATCATCGGATCGCCCTCACGCCTTGAAGCTCATGGTCTGCTCGGGCGACCATGAAAGCGTGACGTCATCCTTTGGCTTCAGGTCCTGGGTGCCGCCGGTCAGCACCACGTCGGCCTCGATCAGCTCACCGGCGCCATCCCTCACCAGAATGCGGCTGTTGGCGCCGTTGAACAGGATGCTGTCGACCTTGCCGGTAATCACATTGTGCGCCGGATCGACAGACTTGCTAGAGGCGCCGGTCTTTTCCGCCGAGATGAACTCAGGCCGGACAAAGGCGCTCACGGTATCCCCCACGCCCGGGGTTCCCGCGCCGCGCACCGAACCGCGCATGGTCAGACCGGCTTCGGTGGCCACTTCGACCGCACCGTTTTCAACGCGCGTCACCTTGCCGGCCCAGCGGTTGGTGTCACCGACAAAGCCCGCGACAAACGCCGCTGACGGATTGTGATAGAGCTCCTGCGGCGTGCCGATCTGGACAAATTTACCCTCGTTCATGATCGCCACATTGTCCGACATCACCAGCGCCTCTGACTGGTCATGGGTGATATAGACGAATGTCGTGTCGAACTGGTGCTGCAGCAGTTTGAGCTCGATCTTCATGGCTTCGCGCAGCTTCAGGTCGAGCGCGCCAAGCGGTTCGTCAAGCAGCAGCACGTCGGGATCGAGGACCATGCAGCGGGCAATGGCGATGCGCTGCTTCTGGCCGCCCGACAACTGGCTGATCTCGCGATTGGCGACGTCCGGCAGCGAAATACGTTCGAGAACATCATGCACCTTGGTGCGGATCACCTCTTTCGAAGCTCCGGCACAGCGCAGGCCATAGGCGATGTTTTCATAGACATTCATCATCGGGAACAGCGCCAGGTGCTGGAACACCATCTTCACATTGCGCCGGTTCGGCGGGGTGCCGATCACCGATTTGCCCTTGATCCGGATGTCGCCGGCAGTCGGAGATTCAAATCCCGCGATCATTCGCATCAGCGTGGTCTTGCCGCAGCCCGACGGACCAAGGATGGAAAAGAACGAGCCCTTGGGGATCTCGAAAGAAACGTCATCAACAGCTCGGACCGAGCCAAAATGCTTCCTGACCTGGACACATTCCAGATCGTTCTCGGTGGTGGCCAAATCGTTCTCGGTCATGGATTGCATCGAATGCCCAGTGCAGTGGCGTCAGGTGTCTTTGAAGGTTTAAGGGCGGCTGCCCAGAATAGGGTGGGCAGCCGCTTCATTTCACGAAAAGAAAGTCGTGAAGCCTGGCTTATTCGGAGCCGGTGGCAGCCTTGATCTTTTCAAGCGTCTTGCCTTCCATGTCCTCGACACCGGCCGGGATGTTGGCGAAGAACTTCAGATTGTCGATGTCCGCATCGGTGAAGGCAGCATTGACGGCGGCCTTCTTGTCATCCGGAAGCAGATCCTTGCCGCCTTCGACAGCGGCAATCGCACCGGTGCTTGCCGACATGATCTTCACGTTCTCGGGCTCGAGCACGAAGTTGATCCACTTGTAGGCGGCGTCATCGGCTTCGCCCTTGCGCGGCATTGCAAAGGTGTCGATCCAGGCCAGCGCGCCGGTCTTCGGCGGCACGAACACGATGTCCTTGTTCTCGCCATAGAGCTTGTAGGCGGTCGAATCCCAGGTTTCAGACGCAACGATCTCGCCCGACATCATCATCGCCGAAAGGTCGTCGCCGCCCTTCCAGTAGGCCTTGAGGTTGTCCTTGCAGTCGATCAGCTTATCGGCCACCTTGTCCAGAATGGACTGGTACTTGTCGAGATCTGCATAGGCTGCAAACGGATCTTCACCCATGTCGAACGCCATGCCGAGCAGGATGGTGCGCTTCAGACGCATCGATGTCTTGCCCTTGTACTGCGGATCGCAGAGATCGCCCCAGGCCTTGACGTCAGGCGCCATCGACTTGTTGGCCATCAGGCCGGACGTGCCCCACTGGTGCGGAACCGCATAGACTTCGCCGTCGATCGTGGTGTTGGCCTTGACGCCATCGAGAAGCTTGGCCTGCATCGCATCCGTGTTGATCTTCGACAGATCAAGCGGCTTGTAGATGTTGTATTCCTGCTGCACCGCATAGATGCGGTCATGGCTTGGCTGGGCCAGATCGAAGCCGGCACCACCGGTGGCGCGCAGCTTTGCAATCATTTCCTCGTTGTTCGAGAACGTCACTTCGACGGTGATGTCGGGATATTTCTCTTCGAACTTCTTCACCAGTTCGTCAGGAGCATAGGAGCCCCATGTCAAGAGACGCAGCGTCTCTGCCTGTGCCGGCACGACGGCCATCACTGTGGTGGCCAAAAGCCCGGCCATTGCTAGTTTCATGATCATGTCAAACTCCCTTTGAACCCTCTGAATATCAGCGCATTATTGTTTATAACCCGCGCAGATGACAAGAAGCGTAGCCCCTCATTGGACTGCACCGCATATCCATTATAGATATTTTTCCATACCAATTTGCGACGACAGGTCACCCGAGTCCAGACCATTGCACCTGAGGCAAATCTCGGCAACCACGGCAAGCGAGCGAGACGGGGATACGCACCAACTTTTGCGGGAAAACCTCTTTAAACAAACAGTTGGGCCATCACATCCAGCCCCTGCTTGATCTCGCTGTCACTTGCCGCACCGTAGCCGATGACGACGCCCTTTCGCTCGATCGACGTCAGGCAGTAGCGGCCGATCCCGGACAAGGTGAGGCCCGCAGCCGTTGCCGCCTCGATGAAGCCCTTCTCGTCCCGCGCCGGGTCCTTGAAATAGCCGACCGTATGAAAACCGGCTGAGGCGCGCTGGATTTGCATGTGCGGTTCGAGCTGCCGCGCATGCTCGTGCAGGATCTCGTGGCGGCGCTTGTAGTGTTGCCGCATGGTCCGGATATGGGTGGCGAAATGGCCTTCGTCGATAAAGTCGGCAACGATGGCCTGCGGCCATGTCGGCACCCCGCTCAGCGCTGACGAAAAAATGCTCGACATGGCATCGACCATGCTCGCAGGCGCCACCATGAAACCAAGCCGCAGCGAAGGGAACAGCGTCTTCGAGAACGTGCCGACATAGATCACCCGGCCATTGGTATCGATACTCTTCAAGGTTGGCAGCGGCTGATCGCCGAAATAGAAATCGCCGTCATAATCATCCTCGACGATAAAGGCGTCAGCCTGATCGGCCGCGTCCAAGAGCGCCAGCCGCCGCGCCAGGCTGAGGATCTTGCTCAGCGGCTGCTGATGCGAGGGTGTCACGAAGGCCAGCCGGAAATCCGGCGCCTTGGCAAGCCCCTCCTCGACAATGATGCCCTCGTCATCCACCCCGACGGGAACCAGGTCCGCGCCTTGCGAGATGAAGGCGTTGCGCGCACCAATCGCGCCAGGATTCTCGAACCAGACCTTTTCGCCCTGGTCGAGCAGCATGCCGCCGATCAGCGAAAACGCCTGTTGCGCCCCGCCGACAACAAAGACCTGCTCCGGATCACACTGGATGCCCCGGCTGGCATTGAGATGCGTGGCAATCGCCGCCCGCAGCCGCGGCAGGCCATAAGGATTGCCATAGCCCATCACCGCGTCCCGGTCCGAGCGCAGATGCCGCGCCGAAAGCCGCGCCCATTGCGCCATCGGAAAGGCATTCAGCGCCGGGAGCGCCGTGACGAAAGCCTGTGATTTGTGCGGCAGCCGCCGCCGCTCGGCAAACAGCTTGCGCGCCTGAATGGTCGAGGGCGACAGCCGCGGTTGCCGCTCGCTCTCCGCCCCCACCGCCTTCGGCTTGACCGGCGTTCGGCCCGTCATGGTGTGGCTGACGAAGGTGCCCGCGCCGATCCGCGATTCCAGCAGGCCTTCAGAGATCAGTCGACTGACCGCGTCAAGCGCCGTGGTGCGCGACACGCCGACCTCACTGGCCAGCGTCCGCGTCGCCGGCAGTCGCTCGCCACCGTTGAGACCACCGGACAGGATGATTTCGCGCAACCCCATATAGAGTTGCACGCTGATTTTCCGGTCCAGCGTTCTGTCAATCCGGATCGAGGAAAGAATGGCTCCGGCCTTGGTTTTCATGCGTCGGGACCTGTCATTGCCAGAATTGGTCTGCAAGCTTTGCGAGATTGGACCTTATCGTAAGTCCAATCGAGCCGTTAGGACAGACCAAAATGTCGGCACGGGTTTGAATCACATGAAAATCGCTCACATCGAAACATTCACCAACGAGTTCGTCTGCTTCGTCAAGGTCACCACCGACACCGGCGACATTGGCTGGGGCCAGGTGGCCCCATATTATGCCGACATCACCGCCCAGGTGGTGCATCGGCAGGTAGCGCCCTATGCACTCGGCCAGTCGGCGCTCGACATCGATCATCTTGTCGACCTGATTCCTGAGAAGGAGCACAAGTTCCCCGGCTCCTATCTCAAGCGCGCGCTTGGCGGGCTCGACACGGCGCTTTGGGATCTGCGCGGCCGCCTTGAGGGCAAGCCGGTTTGCGAGCTGATCGGCGGTACACCCGGCACCATCCGCGCCTATGGCTCCTCGATGAAGCGCGATATCACGCCGAAGGACGAAGCAGCACGGCTGAGCCGCCTGCGCGACGAGTTTGGCTTTGATGCCTTCAAGTTCCGCATCGGCGCCGAATGTGGCCGCGGCCAGGATGAATGGCCCGGCCGCACCGAAGAGATCGTGCCCACCATGCGCAAGGCCATGGACGACAGCGTAGCGCTGCTGGTCGACGCCAATTCCTGCTACGCCCCGGCTCAGGCCATCGAGGTCTCAAAACTGCTGATCGACAACGGCATCAGCCATTTCGAGGAGCCCTGCCCCTACTGGGAATACGAGCAGACCAAACAGGTGACCGAAGCGCTCTCGGCACTGCCCATTGATGTCACCGGCGGCGAACAGGATTGCGAACTGCCAAACTGGCGCTGGATGATCGACATGAAGGCGGTCGACATCGTGCAGCCCGACATCTGCTATCTCGGCGGCCTGACCCGCACCTTGCGGGTAGCCGACATGGCGGCAAAGGCCGGCCTGCCTTGCACGCCGCACTGCGCCAACTGGTCGATGGTGACGCTGTTCACCATGCACATGCTGCGCGCCATCCCCAATGCCGGCAAGTACCTCGAATTCTCCATCGAGGGCGAGGATTACTACCCCTGGCAGGAAGATCTCTTCGTTCAATCGCCCTACGCGATTGTCGACGGCAAGGCGACGGTAACCGATGCCCCCGGCTGGGGTGTCGAGGTCAGCCCGGCCTGGCTCGAACAGTCAAAACACCAGATCAGCTCAATGGGAGCCTGACCCATGCTTACATCCCCCGACAGCCTGCTCAAATACCTCACTGATGCGAGCGACCTGCGCCTTCCCGATGGCCATTTCATCGACGGCGCCTACCAGGCCGCCCGCGCCGGACGCACAATGCAGAGCGAAGACCCCGGCCGCGGTGAAACCTTCGCCGAATTCGCCCGCGGCGATGCCGATGATATCGCCGACGCTGTTTCCAGTTCGCGCAAGGCATTTACCGTCTGGCGCAAGACGCCGCCCGCCGAACGCGGACGCATCCTCTCCCGGACAGCTGAACTGATCCGCCGCAATGCTGAGCGCCTGGCCATCACCGAATGCCTCGACAGCGGCAAGCCGATTGCCGAAGCCCGGGGCGACGTTTCCGGTGCAGCCCGAACATTTGAGTATTACGCAGGCGCTTGCGACAAGCTGGAAGGCAGCAGCTTCCCGCTGCCTGAAAATTATGTCGGCTTCAGCCAGTTCGAACCCGTCGGCGTGACCGCTCACATCATCCCGTGGAACTTCCCGATCTCCACCGCCGCCCGCGGCATGGCCCCGGCGCTTGCAGCCGGTTGCACGGTGGTCGCAAAGCCTGCCGAGCAGACCCCGTTCACGGCCCTTCTGCTCGCGGAGCTTCTGACCGAGGCCGGATTGCCCGCAGGCGTCTGCAACGTTGTGACCGGAACCGGTACAGAAGCCGGAGCCCCGCTGGTGGCTCATGCCGGCATCGACCACGTCACCTTCACCGGCTCGGTCGCCACCGGCGGCCATGTCATGCGCGCTTGTGCCGACAACGTCACCCGCTCGGTGATGGAACTCGGCGGCAAGTCACCCGTCTTGGTGCTCAATGACTGCAATTTCGACAGCACAATCGCCAATGTCGCCGGCGCCATTTTCGAGCATGCCGGCCAGATCTGCTCAGCCGGCTCACGGCTTGTGATCGAGGCCGGCATTCATGACCGTTTCATCGAGGCGCTCGGCACAAAGGCCAGGGCAATTTCGCTCGGCCATGGTCTCCGTTCGCCGGACATGGGTCCTGTCAGCTCCGCCGCCCATCGCGACAAGGTCATCGGCTTTCTTGATCGCGCACGCGAACGCGGTGCCGAGTTTATCAGCGGCGGCAAGACCTCGCCTGACACCGAATCCGGCAAGGGCTATTTCATTGAACCGACAATAGTCGCCGACCGCCCGGAAGACGACGAACTGGTGCAGGAAGAAATCTTTGGCCCCGTTCTCACCGTCCAGAAGGCCGATGATGCGGACCACGCCCTACATCTGGCTAACGGCACTCGCTTTGGCCTCGTAGCCGGTGTCTTCACCGCCGACTTTGCAACGGCTCATCAGCTCGCCCGCGACATCGACGCCGGCCAGATTTACATCAACGAGTATTTCGCCGGCGGCATCGAAGTCCCCTTCGGCGGCAACAAGCAATCCGGTTTTGGCCGTGAAAAAGGCATTGAGGGGCTCAAGAGCTACTGCAAGGTCAAGAGCATCGCCGCCCGGATAGACTGAGGGGGCGGCCCTGCAACAAAGCATCTAGGCCAGAGCATCAAGACGCCCCGCACGTTTATCCGGCGGGGCGTCAATCGTTCAGCTGGTCGCGATCCGGTGGGGCCCTAGACCTTCACCGCCACCACGGCCATGCAGTCTCCCGCCTTGACCAGGCCGGGAAAATGCCGCGACGCGACGACACCCGAGCGCCTGGCACGGTAATCGACAGGCGTCCGTCCGGTCCGGTCGGCTGGCCAGACGCGGGCGACAATGTCGCCTTTTTCCACCTCGTCGCCGAGATCCTTCACCGCCTCGATCATGCCGTCATCCTGAGAGAACACGAAACAATCATCATCGGGCATGTCGAGCATCACCGAGGGACCGATTTCCAGCTCGCCCTTCATGATACCGGCATGCTTGAGCACATTGCGAACGCCTTTCTTGGCAATCATGTTCGAATAGGCCGTCGAGGTGCCGCCGCCGCCAAGTTCCGTGGTAACGAAGGTCTTGCCCTGGTCCTCGACGCTGGTGTCATACATGCCGACATTGTCGATCTCGAGCATGATCATCGAGTAGGGCGCATTGAACGCCTCGACCGCGGCCACGCAAGCCGCCTGCTGTTCCTTGTTTTCCAGAACGTGAGCCGATGCGAAGGGGATAAAATCTAGCGTCTTGCCGCCTGAGTGGAAGTCGAGCACGATGCTGGCTTCCGGCAGCAGAACCGTCTGGACATAGTCCGCGATCTTTTCGGTGACCGTTCCACTCGGCGAGCCGGGGAAGGAGCGGTTCATGTTGCCCCGGTCGATCGGCGACGTGCGTGTGCCCGCCCGAAAAGCCGGATAGTTCATCGCCGGCAGTATGATCACCCGGCCCTCGATATCCTCGGGCTTCAGCGACACCGCCAGATCCATCAGCGCGACCGGGCCTTCATATTCATCGCCATGATTGCCACCGGTCAGAAGCGCGCAGGGCCCTATCCCGTTCTTGATCACCGTGATCGGGATCATCACCGAGCCCCAGGCGGAATCATCACGGCTGTAGGGCAGACGCAGGAAGCCGTGATGCACGCCGTCTTCGTTGAGTGGAATCGTTGGTGTAATTGGATTGCCTGGCATCTGCGATCAATCCTTCACATGGAGACGGCGCGGCACATTGGCCAGGCACTCCGGCCCGTTGGCGCCGATGACGATGCTCTCGGTGATCTCGAAACCCCAGTCGTCCATCCACAATCCGGTCATGAAGTGAAACGTCATGTTTTCTTCCAGCACGGTCTTGTCACCCGGACGCAGCGACATGGTGCGCTCGCCCCAGTCCGGCGGATAGGACAGGCCGATCGGATAGCCGGTGCGGTTGTCCTTGGTGATCCCGTATTTGTTCAGCACCGCAAAGAACGCGTGGGCGATGTCCTCGCACAGATTGCCGGCTTTCGCCGCTTCAAGCCCGGCGTCCATGCCTTCCAGCACTGCCTTCTCGGCATCGATGAAGGTTTGCGTCGGCTTGCCCAGAAACACCGTCCGCGACAGCGGGCAGTGGTAACGCTTGTAGACGCCGGCAATCTCGAAGAACGTCCCTTCACCGCTTTTCATCGGCTTGTCATCCCAGGTCAGATGCGGCGCCGAAGCATCCGCGCCCGAGGGCAGCAGCGGCACGATGGCCGGATAGTCACCCCCGAAACCAAGGCCGTCATCATAGCGCAGCCCGGCCTCGTAGATGTCGGCAACCAGGTCGCACTTGCGGTAGCCCACCTCGCATTTGTCGAAGATCGTCTCGTGCATCCGCTCGACAAGCCGCGCCGCCTTGCGCATGTAATCGAGCTCCTGGCTCGACTTGACGGCGCGCTGCCAGTTGACCAGCGCGGTGACGTCGGAAAATTTCGCATTCGGCAGGTGCTTCTGGAGCGAAGCAAAGGCCGCCGCCGAGAACCAGTAATTGTCCATCTCGACGCCGATGCGTTTGGCTGCCCAGCCACGCTCTTCCAGCTTGGCCGAGAGATAATCCATCGGATGCCGCTCGGTCGATTGAACGAAGTGATCCGCGTAACCGATGATATCGTTCTCGCCGAGATAGGCGGTGCGGCGTGCGCCGTTCGCGTCCTGGCCGCGGCCGAACCAGACCGGGTCGCCATCCGGCCCGACCACCACGCACTGGTGCACATAGAACGACCAACCGTCATAGCCGGTCAGCCAGGCCATGTTGGACGGGTCGCTTACGATGATGACATCAACACCTGCAGCAGCCATGGCGGCACGCGTCTTGGCGACACGCTGAGAATATTCGTCCCGGCTGAAATTGAGAACTGGCGCGGACATTCGGGGGGATTTTCCTTTCTGGGTGGAGCTTCAGTTTGAAAAGTCGGTGCCAGCCTTCGCGGCGAGCGCGCGGCTGCTGGCAAATGTGGCGATTGCCGTATCCTGAATGCCGGTGCCGGTCAGGTCGGCAATGGTGATCGCGTCATCGGATGTGCGGCCTTCGCCCTTGCCGGCAACGATCATCCCGAGTTCGGCAAATTCCGCGTCAGAAGCCACCATGCCTGCTGCCATGGCAGATCGCAGCTCGCCCAGCAGGCGTGTTTGCGACAGCCGGTCAGGCACATAGAGATGAGCCTTGCTGAAGCATGCCGGATCGAGCTCGTTCTTGTGGTCCTGATCCGACCCCATTGCGGTGACATGCTGGCCCGGGCGCAGCCATTCCGCCTGCAGGATCGGTGTTGCCGAGGGCGTGGTGGTGACAACCACATCCGCCGCTGAGACCGCACTGGCGAGATTACTCGCAGCAGTCACCTCTATTCCGAGTTCCTGCGTCATCTGTATCGCCGCCGCGGCCGCCTTCTCCGGATCCCGCGCCCAGATCGTGGCGCTACTGATCGGGCGAACCAGGCACAGCGCCTTGAGCTGCAGCTTGCCCTGAGCGCCTGCGCCAAGAATGCAGGCTGTCGATGCATCAACGCGCGCGAGATGCCGTGCGGCAACCGCGCCGGCGGCAGCGGTCCGCACGTCTGTGAGATAGCCATTGTCGAGAAGCAGCGCCTCGAGCATGCCGGTCCTAGCCGAAAACAGCACCATCAGTCCCGATGTGCTCGGTAGCCCGATTTTCGGATTGTCGAAGAAGCCCGGAGAAATCTTGATCGCGAAACTGCCGATACCCGGCACGAAGGCGGTCTTGACGTCGACCTCGCCATTGAACGGCGCAATCGCCATCGACAGGATCGGCGGCATCACCACATCGCCGGTCGCAAGCGCGGCGAACGCCCTTTCGATGCACTCGATAGCATCAAGATCCAGCGTCACCAGGCTGCGCAAATCCGCCTCGGTCAGGATCTTGATGTTGGTCATGTTATGCCGCCTCTTGGGTTACATCGACATCTTCGCCGGAGATGATGCGATGATGCTGTTTCATGTCGATATTGCCGCCACTCAGGACGGCGACGACAGGACCGGAACTTTCGATCCTTTGCGTGAGAAGCGCTGCTACGCCCACAGCCCCGGAGCCCTCGATGATCTGGCGCTCCTGCCAGTAGACGTGCCGGATGGCCGCGGCAATCTCCGTCTCGCTGACCAGCACGATGCCGTCGACCAGATCTCGCGTCATGGCAAATGTCAGCTGATTTTCCAAACCGATCCCGCCACCCAGCGAGTCGGCCAGCGTGGCGAGTTCCTCGACGAGGATCGGTCTTCCGGCCTGCAGGCAGGCATGCATCGCAGCCCCCCGCTCCATCGAAAGTCCGATGACCCTGACATCCGGGCGCCTGGCTTTCAGCGCCGCGGCGACGCCCGAAATCAGGCCACCGCCCGACAGCGGCACCAGCACGGTGGCCATGTCCGGCACCTGCTCGATCAGTTCGAGACCGAGCGTGCCCTGCCCGGCAATGACCTTGCGATGATCGAAGGGCGGGATCATCGTCATGCCCTCTTCCGACACCAGTCGATCGACTTCCACCTGCGCCTCGTCTTGTGAGCTACCGACGATGCGGACCTCGGCGCCTTGCGCCTTAATCCCGTCGATCTTGGCCTGCGGCACCAACCGCGACATGCAGATGATGCATTTTACCCCGGCAGCCTTTGCCGCATAGGCAAGCCCGCGCCCGTGATTGCCGGTCGACACGCCAACCACGCCACGGTTTTTCTCGGCATCACTCAACGAGAGCACTGCATTGGTCGCGCCGCGCAGCTTGAAACTGCCGGTCAGCTGCGTGTGCTCCAGTTTCAGATGCACCGGCACGCCGGCAAGATCGGACAGCGAGGGCGAGATATTCACCGGCGTCATTCGCACGGTGCCGGAGATCGCCGCGCGGGCGCGCTCGATTTCACTCAGGTCAACAAAGGGCTGGGTCATGATCAGGCAGCCTCGCCAAATGTATCATCTGGCAAGGCGCAACCAAACAGCTGGCCGTATTGCACCGGCCGGTGATCGGCAAACCCGCCAAGCCGCGCCATCGCCCAGGCACTGGCCTGGTTGGAGCTCACCACCGGCTTGCCGAGACGGCGCTCGACCTCCGCAATGACATTGATCGCCGGCAGCCCGGTGCAGGACAGGAACAGCGCTTCCGCATCCGCAGTATCAACGCTCAGCGCGGCATTGAGGATCGACTGGTCGCTGACCCGCGCCATGTCCCTGTCGTCCTCGAGGCCAAGGCATTGCACATTGGAAAGCTCCATCCCGTGCCGGGAGAAATAGGCCGCCATCGGTTCGGTGGTTTCCACCGTATAGGGCGTGAGAATAGCGATGCGCCGGACACCGAGCGCAGCAAACGCCATCCGCACAGCCCCCGATGGCGTTACCACGGGAACGTCACCGAAACCTGCCTGGATCGATGCCCTGATGGGGCCGTCGCCGATTGCGACGGAAGCGGCGGTGCAGCTGTAGCAAATTGCCTTGAGCGGCTGCAGCGGCGCCAGCAATTGCGCGGCTTCCGTCAGCCGCGGCGCCATCTTGTGCAGGTTTTCAGGCGTTGTCGGATTTTCAAAGGCAACCCGCGTGACATGGATCGACACATGCTGCTGCGGCAACTGCCGATAAAGGTCGCGCTCGCTGGTCAGGTCGGTGGCAAGCGCAATCAGACCGAACCGCGCGGTCGCGCCGGGATCGTTGAAACGAACTGGCTCGCCTGACCGTGAAACACTGATGTTGTTCATCCGCCAACTCCCTCCCTGTCCTGGCACGCTGTCGCGCCCCTGATTGCTGAAAACTGTTAGACCACCATAACCGGGATCGAGGCCAGGCTTGTGACCTTGTGCGACACGCTGCCCAGAAGAAAGCCCTGCACATCACCCTGGCCGCGGCTGCCGACAATGATCAGGTCGGCCTTGTGCTCTTCGCCGAACTTGACGATGGTCCGCGCCGGTTGCCCGGCCTTGACGAAGGCGCGTACCTTGCTGGCACCAACCTCGGCCGCGATCGCCTTGGCTTCTTCGGCCACCTCCTTGGCATAGCCGCGCATCGAATCATCGAGGCTCTCCGGATCGTCCGGACGCACCATCGACATCGATGCCTCAAGCAGGGAGTGGTGCCGAAACACCGTCAGGATCAGCAATTCGCTGCCGCAGGTCTGTTGCAGATTCGACGCCAGCCGCAGGGCCTTCTTGGAGCCCTCGGAGCCGTCGACAGCGACGAGAATTCGTTCGAACATCGATTACTCCTTACCGGAATGCCAGATCGCGCAGGAACAGGGCGATCTGCGGGAAATAAATCAGGGCGACGGAGACACACAGCAGCATCACCGTGAACGGGAAGATGCCGCGGATGACCTCGATATAGGGCCGCTTGAAGATGGCGATCGCCGTGAAAATGTCACAGCCGAAGGGCGGCGTCGCCGACCCTATCGCCACCTGCAGCGTGATGATGGTGCCCACAAGCACCGGGTCGAGCCCCACCGACTTGACCACCGGTGCGAAGATCGGAACCAGGATCAGAATGACCACGATCGGATCGACAAACATGCAACCGATGAAGAAGGCGATCGAAATCACCGCCAGCACGCCCTTCGGCCCCATGTCGGCAATCCCCACCGCAGCCAGGATCGCCTGTGGCACCTGGGCAAACGAGATCACCCAGGAAAACGCCGCACCAGCCCCCACCAGGATGAAGACAACCGCCGTGATCAGGCCTGTCGACTTGGCGATGCGGTAGATGTCCGGAATGTTCAGCGAGCGGAACACGACAAATTCGAGAATGATCGCGTAAAGCACGCAGGCCGCAGCCGCTTCGGTCGGACTGAAGATGCCGCCGTAGATCCCGCCGACGATGATCACCGGGAATCCGAGCGGCCAGATCGCACGCTTGACCGCCTGCCCCCGCTCGGCCCAGCTGGCCTTCGGCTCGGTCGGCACCTTGTTGATGATGGCGTAGATCATGCTGTAGGCCGAAAACAGCACCAGCAGCAAAAGCCCCGGCCCGATACCGGCAATGAACAGCTCCGAAATCGAGGTGCTGGAAATCACCCCGTAGATGATCATGCCGATCGATGGCGGGATCAGGAATGCGATATCCGACGCATTGATGATCAGCGCCAGCACGAAGGAATCCTTGTAGCCCGCTTTCAGCATCCGCGGCCGCAGCGGCGATCCGACCGCAACCACGGTTGCCTGGGTCGAGCCGGATACCGCGCCGAACAAGGTGCAGGCAGCGGCGGTGCTGACCGCCAGCCCGCCTTTGACGTGGCCGACGAACTTCATCACCATGTCGATCAACCGGTTGGCCGATTGCCCTCGCGTCATGATGTCGGCGGCGAGAATGAACATCGGCACCGCGATCAGCGAAGCCGGCCGTATGCCGGCCATGATCTGCTGGATCATGAAATCCATCTTGCCGATGTCGCCGAACATGAACAGGAAGCCGACAAAGGTCGCGACGAGCAGCGGGATCATCATCGGGAAGCCGAGCAGCAGCAGAACGATCATGATCAGGAAAATGGTCAGGGCCATGGATCGTCTTCCTCAAATCTCGAGTTCGTCTTTGTCGTAACCCTCAAGCACACGGGTCGACAGGTAGATGTCTTTTCCGGTCAGGTTCTTGACCGCGGTGAGCGCATACTGAAGGCCGGTCATGAAGAAGCCGACCGGCACCCAGAGGAAGATCCAGTAGACCGGCAGCTGCAGCGACGGCAGCACCCGGCCGGATGTCGCCACCTTGGTGATGTAGCCGATCGAGAAATAGCAAAGTGCGAACATGGCGAGCGCGGTGACCCCGGCGATCAGAACCATGAAGGCCTTTCGCGCCGGTGGCGGCAACGCGTCATATATCGCCGACATGCGGATATGCCGGCCCTGGCGGGCGGCATAGCTGATGCCCGCGAACGTGATCAGGATGATCAGGATCCGGTTGAGTTCCTCGGAAAAGAACAGGCTGTACTGAAACACGAACCGGCCAACCACATTGGCGACCGTATTCAGTGCCATCAGCAGCACACCGGCGGCGAGCAGAACCGATTCCACCCGGCTGATGGTTGAATCGATCACACCCAGAACACCGGGCAATGAGGATTCGTGCGGGTTGTTTTCCTTCAAATCGTCCAAGATCGCCTCCCGGCTTGCTGGCCGCCCGGACCGGAGGCCATCACCCGATGGCCTCCGGAATTTTCAATCCTGCTAACCGCGGGATCAGCCCTTGGTTGCTTCCAGGTCAGCCTTCAGCTGCTCGAGAATGGCCTTGCCGCTCTCGCCGGTCATCTCGATGAACTTGGCTTCGACCTCGGGCGCAGCCGCCTTGAAACAGGCGCGCTCTTCTTCTGAAAGCACAGTGATGGTCATGTCCGGCTTGGCTTCCTTGATCTTCTTCAGCTCGCTGTCGGCCAGACCCTTCTGGTATTCGACAATGTAGTCATAGGCCGATGCGGCGGCATCCTCGATGACCTTCTTGTCGGCATCGCTGAGACCGTCATAGAAATCCTTGTTGGCCATCACCGCGGTGGTGAAATTGTTGTGGCCGGTATAGGTGATGTGATCGGTGACTTCGTAGATACCGGTCGAGTACAGGAAGAAGGTCGGGTTTTCCTGGCCCTGGATGATGTTGGTCTGCAGACCGCCATAGACTTCGCCCCACGGCAGCGGTGTCGGCGTGGCGCCGAAGGCCTTGTAGGATTCCACCAGCAGCGGGTTTGTCATGACCCGGAACTTGACCTCGTTGAGATCGGCGCAGCTCTTGACCGGCTCCTTGGTGGTCATCGCCACCTCGCCTTCCGGGAACATCACCAGAAGTTCGAGACCCTGCTTGGCGTAGAGCTCCTGGAAGTCCTCGTTGATCGCCTTGCTCTCCTTGTAAAACCGGGCGAGATGCGCCTGGTCCGTGGGCAGCAGGTAAGGCACGAAGAACACCTGGGCTTCCGGGATCAAAGCACCGGTGAAACCGGGCGACTGGTCGACAAACTGCAAGATTCCGGCCTGCGCCTGCTCCATGATGTCAGCGGATTCACCCAGGGTGCCGTAGGGAAACAGCTGGATGGTGTGGTCGGAATTGGCCTCGACGGCCTCCTTGAACTTGGTGGCATAGACACCCTGAACTTCGGTCAGGGATTCCTCGAAGGCATATTTCCAGTCGGCGGCCTGGGCAGCAAGCGTGCCGCCGGCCATCATTGCGACGGCGGCAACGCCGCCAAGAAAACTGCGGAATGTCGATGTCATAGTCGGTTCCTCTCTTCTGATTGTGTGGTCACATCTGTCGTCCGGCCATCTGGCCGGTGAATTTGCTGCGGTCGGGGTTGGACGAGAATTCCCTGGCGAGAATTCCAAATGATCTGCTCAAGCCTCCGACAACGTCCATGCGAGCGGGTGAAGCATTGTCAAACCAATCCCCGCCTCTTCATTGTTATGATTTGACGAGATTTGAACAAGGACAATAAAGAGTCAATGCGATTATTAAATCATGACAATTTTGTTGCGCGGATGCAACCCCGATCAGTTGCGCATCTTCCGCAATGACCGGCTGTCGCCATTTCGAATGGTGGGCGGTAGACGCTTACAGTGTGAGCAGAGCCGGCTCGGGCTTGCTGCGGGCAAGCCGTGCGATCACGTTGAGGCCGCGCTGCAGTGTCCGGCTTGTTTCAGCCCCGAGACAAATGCGGACACCCTGCTTGCGAACATTGTCTGACATGGCAAAGGCAGAGCCCGGCGCCACCGCGACACCATTGAGCCGGGCCTGCGCCACGAATTCTTCCTCGGTCCAGGCACCCGGAGCAGGCAGCCACACATGCATACCGTTGGGACTGGATTGGAACGGGATACCCGAAAGCACCTTCGCGGCCACTTCATTGCGCTTGCCCAGCGCATCCTTCTGCCAGTTCAAAAGTCGGTCGGCGGTCCCGTCCTCGATCCAGCGGCATCCGATTTCAGCCATCAGCGGCGTGGCCATCCAGTTGGTTACCAGGTGCCGGTTGGCGGCAGCTGATTCAAAAGCTTCCGGCATCGTCAGGAACCCGAATCTGAGCCCCGGCATGATGCACTTGGTCAGGCTGGTGAAATAGAACGTCCGCTCTGCTGCAATTGCCGCGACCGGAGCCGGCCTGTCCGGCTGCAGCGGCCCCCAGGCGTCATTTTCGATGATCAGCACATCGTAACGCCGGGCCACAGCGACCAGCTCCGCGCGCCGCTCGGTCGACATCATGACCGCGCGCGGGTTCAGCCCACTCGGCATCAGGTAGATCGCCTTGACCTGTGAGCGTTGGCACGCCGCTCCGAAGGCCGCGGGAACCACCCCTTCCGCGTCAGTCTCAAGCCCCTGGATCCGGAGCCCCAGATACCGTGACAGTGCCTTCAGAGTATGATGCGCCAGCTCTTCCGTGACGATCAGGTCGCCGGAATTGGCGACCGTCATCAGCGCAATGGTCATCGCCGAGGTATTGCCATTGGTCATCAGCAAGCCCTGCGCCGAAGGATCAAGCCCGCAGCCCTCCAGCCATTTCGTGGCGGCGGAAGTGTATTTTTTCAGCGCCGTCGAGGGGCGGAAGGCCGAGATCGTCGAACTCGGCAGATCGGCTCCAAGCTGCGTCAGGGCACGCTGCATCTCGGCAAGATGCATGGCCTCGAAGACAGGCATCAGGATCGAGAAATCGATGAATTTTTCATTCTGGCTGTCCGGCACGAAGGGCGTTTTCGTGTCGCTACGGCCAGCACGAACGAATGTCCCGCGCCCGACTTCGCCAGCGATGACCCCGCGCCGGATCAGCTCGTCATAGGCCCGGCTGACCGTCTGCACGCTCAGGCCCAGATCATAGGCGAGATTCCGGTGGGTCGGCAGCCGGTCGCCGCTGCGCAGTTCACCTGCATCAACGGCTCTTACCAGGGTATCGGCCAGGGATTTGTAGGCGGGACGGCGGAGTTCGCCGGATTTCGGAGGCCAGATTGTCATGATTAATTGATGGCCTCAATCACATCAATTGACAACCCCCCGGTGCTCAATCAAAAGTCTCCCATGGCTTCAATCAAACTCGATGACCGCGACATAAAGATCCTCGCGACCCTTGCGCGGGAAGGCCGGATTTCAAAGTCCGACCTCGCCAAACGGGTCAATCTCAGCCCGACACCGTGCTGGGAACGGCTGAGCCGTCTCGAAAAGGCGGGCGTCATCTCCGGCTACCACGCCGATATCGAGCTCAAGCATGTCGGACCGCAGGTTTCGGTCTTTGTCATGATTGAGCTGGAAAATCATCGTTCGGCCACGTTCCAGGCCTTCGAGCAGGCGATTGCCGGCTATGACGAGATCCTGTCCTGCTGGGCGCTTGGCGGCGGCTTCGACTATCTGCTGCATGTCATCACCCGCGACATCGACAGCTACCAGCGGCTGATCGACGATCTGCTCGCCCGCCGCGCCGGACTGGCCCGCTATTTCACCTATATCGTCACCAAGCCGGTCAAGCATTCGACGGTTCCGCCTTTCGACATCCTGACCGCGGCGGGCCCGGAGACGATTTAGCCTGCCAAAGGCGAAACAATGGATGAAACCTCTGGCAGACGCACAGCCATCAGAGAATTCATCTCCGCGGACACGGCTACCCTCGGGCAAGGCAACCCAACCCCGGGAGCAACCGCAGTGTCCATTGTCCAGACCAAATTCAAGACCACGCAGTTCGAGCTTTCCGACCCGGCCCTGTTCCGCGGCTTTTCCTATGTCGGAGGCCGCTGGACCGCCGGCGCCGCAGCCCAGATGTTCGCGGTCTCCAACCCGGCCGACGGCAGCCACCTTGGCGATGTCGCAAGCCTCTCGGCAGACGACAGCGCTGCAGCCGTCGATGCCGCGCAAGAAGCATTCGGCACCTGGGCTTCGATGCTGCCGCAACAGCGCTCGGCCATTCTGCGCCGCTGGTTCGAGCTGATGCTCGAGCACAGAGAAGATCTTGCCCACATCATGACGCTCGAGCAGGGCAAGCCGATCTCGGAAGCCCGCGGCGAGATCGACTATGGCGCCTCCTTTGTCGAGTTCTTTGCCGAGGAAGCCAAGCGTCCCAACATCGAAAGCGTCACCTCGCACCTGCCCGACGCCGAAGTCGAGATCTGGCGCGAACCCGTCGGCGTCGCAGCCCTGATCACGCCGTGGAACTTCCCGTCCGCCATGCTCACCCGCAAGGCAGCCGCGGCGCTCGCCGCCGGATGCACCGTGGTTGCTCACCCTTCGGCCGAAACACCCTTTTCGGCTCTCGCACTGGCCGAGCTCGCCGAGCGCGCGGGCTTTCCGGCAGGTGTCTTCAATGTCGTCACCGGCACAGCACCTGTGGTCGTCGAGCCCTGGATGAAGGACAAGCGCGTTCGCGCCGTCTCCTTCACCGGCTCTACCGAAATCGGCAAGCTGCTCTACCGGCAGAGCGCCGACACGGTCAAACGGCTGGTGCTCGAACTCGGTGGCCATGCCCCCTTCATTCTGTTTGCCGACGCCGATCTCGACCAGGCCGTCAATGAAGCCATCAAGGCAAAATTCGCCACCTCCGGTCAGGATTGCCTGGGCGCCAACCGCTTCTTCGTCGAGCGCCCGGTCTATGATGCGTTCTGCGCGAAGTTTTCCAACGCCGCGTCGAAGCTGTCCGTCGGCATCGGCATGGATGACCCAGACCTTGGACCGCTGATGAATGACAAGGCTGTTGCCAAGCAGCAGGAGCACATCGCCGATGCGCTGGCCAAGGGCGCACGCCTGCTCACCGGCGGCAAGACGCACAAGGCCGGCCCCCTGTTCTTTGAACCGACGGTGCTTGCCGACGTCTCCGCTGACGCGCTGATCATGCACGAGGAGACTTTCGGACCGGTGGCAGCCATCGCACCTTTCGACAGCGAGGAAGAAGTTCTGCAAAAAGCCAATGACACCGAGTATGGTCTGGTTGCCTATCTGCACACCCAGGATCCGCGCCGGATCTATCGCGCCAGCCGGGCGCTGCAATTCGGCATGGTTGCGGTCAACCGGACCAAGGTCACCGGCGCACCCATTCCCTTCGGCGGGATGAAGCAATCCGGCCTCGAACGCGAAGGCTCCCGCCTTGGCATGGAGGCCTTCACCGAGGTCAAATACGTCTGCCGCGACTGGGCATGACACACATCGAAAAGGACACGACAATGCTGACCAACGACCAACTCTCCCAGTGGGACCGGGAAAATTTCTTCCACCCGTCGACCCATCTTGCCCAGCACGCCCGCGGAGAAAGCCCGTCGCGCATCGTCACCGGCGGCGACGGCGTCTTCATCGAGGACCGTGACGGCAACAGGCTGCTTGACGGCTTCGCCGGCCTCTATTGCGTCAATGTCGGCTATGGCCGCACCGAGATCCAGGACGCGATCGCAGCCCAGGCCAGACAACTGGCCTATTACCACGCCTATGTCGGTCACGGCACCGAGGCCTCGATCACGCTGTCGAAAATGGTGCTCGACCGGGCGCCGTCGAACATGTCGAAGGTCTATTTCGGCCTTGGCGGCTCGGATGCCAACGAAACCAACATCAAGCTGGTCTGGTACTACAACAACATTCTCGGCCGGCCCGAGAAAAAGAAGATCATCTCGCGCTGGCGCGGCTATCACGGCTCCGGCCTGATGACCGGTTCGCTGACCGGGCTCGCAGGCTTTCACAAGAAGTTCGATCTGCCGCTGTCGCAGGTCAAGCACACCACGGCACCGGATTATTTCCGCCGCGATGATCTGAACCAGACCGAAGCCCAGTTTGTGGCCCACTGCGTCAGCGAACTCGAGGCCATGATCGAGCGTGAAGGCGCCGACACCATCGCGGCCTTCATCGGCGAGCCGG